>MTBK01245089.1_pt1 | contig 121387 bp, 108 predicted proteins | sample 1535981 | NCBI WGS metagenome assembly MTBK01 (sample SAMN06109225, study PRJNA356200) | anaerobic digester metagenome | isolation source: biogas reactors fed with pig manure or primary and secondary sludge | place: Spain | collected 2016-06-30
TACACAGCAGCCATCTACGCTGCCCGGGCCAATCTGCAACCCGTATTGTACGAAGGAGTATTAAGAGGCGGACAACTGACCACTACTACAGACATTGAGAACTTCCCCGGGTATCCGGAAGGGATCAACGGATTCCAACTGATGGAAGATTTAAGGCAACAAGCAGCACGTTTTGGAACGCAATTTAGGACGGGCATTGTAGTAGAGAGCCAATTAGATACAAGGCCTTTTGTACTTACGCTGGACTGCGGTAAAAAAGTAAAGGCAGAAACCATAATCATTGCCACGGGAGCCACGGCACGGTACTTGGGCCTGCCCTCGGAAGCAGCCTTCAAAGGCCGCGGAGTATCTGCCTGTGCCACGTGTGACGGATTCTTCTACCGAGGGAAAGACGTAGCCATAGTAGGCGGAGGAGACACGGCCTGTGAAGAAGCCCTGTATTTAGCAGCCCTATGCCGTAAGGTGTATATGATTGTTAGGCGTAATGTGTTCAGAGCCTCAAAAGTTATGCAGGAAAGAGTGCTTAACACCCCCAATATAGAAGTGTTGTGGGAGCACCAGACAAAAGAAGTACTGGGAGACGAAACAGGCGTTACAGGCGTACGGTTGGTACACAAATCGGGCAAAGAACGGATCCTGGAACTCCCCGGGTTCTTCCTGGCCATAGGACACCACCCCAACACAGAGCCTTTCCAACCCTGGATAGAAGTAGATAAGGACGGATACATAGTAACCAAAGGCAAAACAACAGAAACCAATATAGAAGGCGTATTTGCAGCCGGTGACGTGCAAGACCCCAGGTACCGCCAGGCCGTTACGGCAGCCGGTAGCGGTTGTATGGCGGCTATGGACGTAGAACGCTACCTGTCTATGAAAAGCGGCCTGTAATTTGCTAAACTGTCGTATATTTGCCTAATGGTGCCGCTCATGAAAAGAAAATTCTTAACATTACTATTCTGTACCACCGTATTGGCTGCTTCGTGCGTAAACCAGTTCGAAGCCCTTATGCGCAGTACAGATTACCAATTAAAATTCAGAAAAGCCATTGAATATTTCGAGGCCCGACGGTACTCCCGCTCACAGCCTTTGCTGGAACAATTGCAGATGGTCTATAGAGGAACCCAACAAGACGATACGCTGCAGTTTTACTTGGGACTGAGCAATTACCATTTGTTCGACTACGTTACGGCAGAAGAAAATTTCAGGCAATTTGTAGAGATCTTTCCACGCAGCCCGTTTACCAAATCGGCCCGTTTTTTAAGGCTCGACTGCATGTACCAAAATACATACCGGTACGAGCTGGATCAACAGCCCAGCCATGCCACCATTGCCGCCATTGAAGAATTCCTGTACGACTACCCACAGAGTGAGTACAGGGAGGCTTGTCATTCCATGCTGGATGATTTGTACCATAGGTTAGAGAAAAAGTCGTTCGAATCTGCCAAACTGTACTACACCATTGAAGACTATAAAGCGGCTACGCACGCATTGAAAGAAACCCTTAAAGAAAATCCGGAAAGCCGGTACAGAGAAGAAATAATGTATTATATTGTAGCCGCACAGTACCAGTATGCGGCCAACAGTATGCCGGAACTTCAGCGAGAACGATTCTTGAACCTGATAGACGAATACTACAACTTTATAAGCGAATTCCCAGATTCTAAACACACCCGGGAAGTGGAGAACATGTTTAGAAGAGCACAACAATTTACTACTAAAAAAAGCAATTTAGAATAAAAGAAACATACTATGGATAGCAAAAAGCAACCTACCCCCAATACAACTGTTACACGTGATATCAACCAATTGTCTGAAGAAACAGGAAACATCTACCAAACGGTCATGATCATTGCACAAAGGGCCAACCAGATTTCTACAGAAGTGAAAAAAGAATTGAACGCCCGTCTGGAAGAATTTTCTACGTTTACAGATACGCTGGAAGAAACTTTTGAGAACCGCGAACAGATTGAAATTTCACGTTATTACGAACGTCAGCCCAAACCTACCTTGGTTGCTATACGAGAATTTGAAGACGGAGAGACGTTTTACAAAAAGGCAGAAGAGCCACAAGAATAACTTTGCTGTACTCCCTGAGCATATCTAACTTTGCCCTCATCAATGTTTTGGAAGTCAACTTTTCTGAGGGACTTACCATCCTGACCGGAGAAACAGGTGCCGGCAAGTCCATTATGCTGGGAGCGTTGTCTCTTCTTTTAGGGGAAAGGGCAGACGTTAATTACTTAAGAGATCCCAACACCAATGCCGTAGTAGAAGCCTGTTTTCAGGTTCCGGCCGCAGATCATGACCTGGAACAACTCTTAGAGGACAACGGGCTGGATGCTTCTCAAGAACTTATCATCAGACGTGTGGTGTACCCTACGGGGAAAAGCCGGGCTTTTGTAAATGATCAGCCGGCCAATTTGCCGTTACTCAAGCAATTGGGAACCTTACTCATAGACATTCATTCCCAACATGAAAATTTATTGTTGGCAGACAAAGACTATTTGCTGAAAGTAGCCGATGCTTTTGCCGGTCTGGAACCCCTTACCCAACAATACAAGGCTTCTCACAGAGAAACAATGGCTCTCATCACGCGGGTGCAGTCCCTACGTGCGGCGTATGAAAAGAAACAGCAAGACCTAGAGTATTTGCAATACCAATATACAGAATTGGAGCAAGCCCAACTGATCGAAGGAGAACAGACAGAGTTGGAACAAGAACTGAAATTGCTGGAGCATGCTGCAGAAATACGGCAGGCGTTGTATCAGATTGCCTATGTACTGGAAGAAGGACAAACACCTGTGCTTACCGATATAAGAGAGACGGTACGCCTGGCCCGCTCTGTGGCAGAACACAATCCGCTTTACCAACAAATTGGAGAAAGACTGGAAGAGGTACGCATTGAACTGAAAGACCTGGCACAGGAATGTACGGGGGCTTTGCAAGCGGTCAGTGACCAACCGGGCAAGAGGGAACAACTGAGCCAAAGGCTGGATACGCTCTATACGTTGGAGCGCAAGCACAACGTACATACCGTAGAAGAGCTGCTGGTCCTCCAAGAGTCTTTTGAACAGCAACTGCAAGAGGTAGAGAACGATTCTACCTTATTAGTAACATTGGAAAAGCAGCTGGAAACAAGCACGGCAGAAAGAAACCGGCTGGCAGACACATTGCATAAAAAACGAGCCGAGGTGTTGGACAAACTGTCTGCACTGCTCTGCTCCCGCCTGGTACTTTTAGGTATGCCGCATGCGCAACTCTCTTTTGATTTGCAAACGTTACCGCATTACGGGCCGTTGGGGAACAGCCGTCTGGAAGTCTTGTTCTCTGCCAATAAAGATGTGGCTCCCAAAGAGTTGAGTAGCATTGCATCGGGGGGAGAGATGTCGCGCCTGATGTTGTGTGTAAAATGGATCATGGCACGAAGCGCCGGATTGAGTACCATTATTTTTGACGAGGTAGATATGGGGGTGTCGGGGAAAATTGCCGACAGTATGGGAGATATGATTCATGAACTTTCCGAACATATGCAGGTGATGGCCATTACGCACTTACCGCAAGTGGCAGCCAAAGGCAAAACACATTATCTGGTAAAAAAAGAAATGATAGGCAATACGACACAAACCAACATTCTAAAGCTCTGCAAAGAAGACAGAGTGTTGGAAATAGCCGGAATGTTGAGCGGCTCTGTAGTTACTCAGGCCGCCATGGAAAATGCCAGGGAATTATTAAACAAAGCATTATGAGAGTTATTATTTTAGAAGATTACGAAAGCATTTCTGCCTGGACGGCGCGTTATGTGGCAGACACCATACAAGCCTTTGCCCCGGCACAGGACCGCCCGTTTGTTTTGGGCTTGCCTACCGGTTCTTCTCCTATGGGCACGTATAAAAATTTGATTTCCTATGTAAAAGAGGGGACCCTTTCTTTCCAAAACGTGGTAACGTTCAATATGGACGAGTACGTGGGACTGTCCGGAGACCATCCGCAATCGTTCCGCTATTTTATGCAGGAACATTTTTTCAAGCACATAGATATACAACCCAAGAATACCCACATCCCCAACGGAAAGGCAACCGATCTTACGGCAGAATGTCTGGCCTATGAACAAGCCATCCGGCAGGCCGGAGGCATCCGCCTGTTTTTGGGCGGAGTGGGGACAGACGGACACATAGCGTTTAACGAACCCGGTTCTTCCCTAACCTCCAGAACAAGGATTAAGACCCTCACTACTGATACCGTTCTGGCTAATGCCCGGTTTTTTGATAACAACGTGGAGCTGGTTCCCAAAACGGCCATTACTGTGGGAGTGGGGACCATTATGGATGCAGACCAAGTAGTTCTTGTAATTAGCGGAGCTTCCAAAGCAAAAGCGTTGCAGCAGGCTGTGGAAGGAGCCATTTCTCATTGGTGGACCGTTACGGCACTTCAGATGCACCCCAAAGCCATTCTGGTGTGCGACAATGATGCTGCTTCTATGCTAAGGCCGGAAACAATAGCTTATTTTAAAGATATTGAAAAGTTGGGCAGGTAATGTATTACCCGCACTCCCGTATTGGAAAAACCGTGTTCCGGTGATTTCCTGACAAAAGAAAAATGCGTTTGTAATGAAGGCAAGCGAAGCGATTCAATGCAGTCTTCAAAATGAGGACCGTACAAGAACAGTGCTTGTAGGAAATAGTACGCTACGTCGTATCCTTGGAAAGAAAAGGGAGTAGGTTCGCTATGGTATAACCGGCGGTACGTAGCCACAAATTCATTGACTATAGGTTGGGAATAGTCTACATAGGCAGAGAGGGGAAGCACTACCTGCAGTTGGTGTAAGGCCGTTAAATCTAACGTTCTGAACCCGTGCCAACGCGACATCCCAAACAGCTCTATAGGGATGTTTTCATAAGCCAGCAGTAGGTGCAGGTTGCGGACGGCGTCCGATACAAATGCTTCGTTTTCCGAGGCTATGATAATCTGGTTAGCGGGGTGTACTTCCAGCAAGGTTTTTAATTGTTCTGTAACTATGCGCCCTTCCAGTACGTCGTATGAAAAATTACGGTAAGGGATCAAGTGGTTGTCCAGTAATTTTCTTATACCGGGGGCTACTTGCTGTTCTCCTTCTTCAGAAATAACCCATAAGGCGGCTCGGTGCGGGTCTAAGTATTTTAAGAGGGCTTCTTGTTGTACTTCCGGTCCCGGTTGTACCTGAAAGAAATTAGAAAACGAACTTACCCATACGTTTGATTTACTGTCCAATGGAGAAACGATTTTTGTGGGGCTGTTCCGGAAATAAGCCAGCGTGCTACCAATATCGTTAGCATAGACGGGTCCAATGATTACCTGGCTTTTGCCCAGCAGGTCAGAAGAAAGCAACGCATCGGGATTGTCTTCGTCCCAATCAAAGACTTGCAGGACGGCCTGCATACCTTCTTCTTTCATTTTTTCTACCGCCAGCAACAGCCCTTGGTAAAATTCAATAAAGCCTGTGTTTCTGTCAGATTCTTTAAAGGGCAGCAGCACAGAAATTATGGGATTATAAGCGCTTGTTGGTACAAACTCTCGGCAAGGTGGGATTTCTTTTTGTTGGGGGCGGAAGAGGTCTTCGAAGAGGACGGTATCGCTACGGGGAGCCGTTTCTTCCATAACGTGTTTTTTTTCCTCTTCTTTTTGTTGTGGAATAAGCAGGATTTGCCCTCGGGAAATTTCTCCAGTAGTGAGGTTGTTCAAAAGGGCAATCTCCTTGGGGTCTGTCTTGTATTTTCTGGCAATGGAATACAGCGTTTCCATCCAGCGTACTTTATGCCTTATGTATTGTTGATCCTGTGCCAAAAGCCCAAGGCAAAGAAACAGGAGAACGACCGATAACAGTTTGCGAATTTTCATAAACGGGCAAGCATATTGCAGACACAGCCTTCTATATTTTCGTACAAGGCGTTGTCGTAGGTTATGGGAACAAAAGCCATGCCTGTAAGGTGCCGGTACAGTTCTATGTACCGGTTAGATATGTTCTGCAGTACAGCGTCTGTAAGCGGGGGCATCATTTGTCCGGGAAGGCCGCTAAAACCATTTTCCATAAGCCACTCTCTTACAAACTCCTTTGACAGTTGCCTCTCTTGGTAAAAATACCGGGACGAATCCGGAGTGTGGATTTCATCAATCAAAAAAATACGGTCTCCCAATTTCCCAAATTCGTATTTAGTATCTATCAACGTAAGTCCTTTTTTGGCAGCATACTTCCGGCCGCGCTCAAAAAGGGCCAAAGCGTAAGATTCCAATTGCACGTAATCTTCTTCTTTTACCAAGCCTTGTGCGATGATTTCTTCCCGGCTGATGTTCTGGTCGTGGAATCCCGCCTCGGCTTTTGTGGTAGGCGTTAAGATGGGGGTGGGGAAAGCCTGGTGCTCTTTCATGCCTTCCGGAAGGGGGATGCCGCACAAGGTTCTTTCTCCGTTTTTGTAGGCACGCCAGGCGCTGCCGGTAAGGTGTGCTCTTACAATCATTTCTATGGGGAACGGTTGGCAACGGTATCCTACCGTTACCATGGGATGCGGTATGGCAATTTTCCAGTTAGGCAGAATGTCCCGGGTGAGATCCAAAAAGTGACCGGCAATAGCATTCAAAACCTGACCTTTATAGGGTACACCTTTGGGAAATACTTGGTCGAACGCAGAGATGCGGTCTGTGGTGACCATTACCAAGAGGGAATCTTTGATAGTGTACACATCCCGTACTTTCCCGGAGTAATAACTGGTTTGACCGGGGAAATGAAATTGTGTTCTAATAAGTGAGTCCATGGACCTGCCTACTTACGGCTCTTGGCATATTCTCTGTTCAAACCTTCTACCACTTCTTTTGTGATGTCAAAGGATCTGTCTGCCTCTATGATGGTATTGCTGCTTTCGTCTGTGGTAAGGATAAGGTCGTAGTTGTGCAGTACGCGGTATTCTGCCAGGAAAGTTTTGAGGGCATCCAATACGCGGTTTAGCATCACTTGATTTTCTTCTGCCAGTTCCATTTGTTTTTGCTGGGCATATTGCTCCAATTCCTGCTGACGGGCTGCCAGTTGGTTCTGTTGTGTTTCTGCCTGAGACCTGGTAATAAGTCCTTTCTGTACTTTTTCCTGAAAGTTATTTACATCGTTTTCAAAAGCACGTCCCTTTTTTGTGAGGTCGTCTTCCACAATGCGGGCTTTGGCAGAGAGGTCTGCTTGAAGGTCAAGAAATAAATCGTACGTATTGAGTAGTGAGTCTATACGAACAAAGACTATGTTGCTTACAGAAATTTCTCCCGGTTCACGCTCCGGCTTGTCTGCAATGCCGGATTTGCCGCCGGTTCCCGTAAAGTGTAATACGTATAGGACCGCAAGGCCTACGGTCAATAAAACGGTGATTATCAGTGAGGTTTTCTTCATAATAAGTTAGCAATAAAAAACGTGCAAATATAGTTAAAAATTAGAGAGTTCCCTTAGGTATATACCTAAGGTATTTTCCAGGCCCAAGTATATAGATTCGCATATGATGGCGTGACCTATAGATACTTCCAGCAAGTGGGGAATGTTCTTTTGAAAATAGCCTACGTTGTGCATGTTTAGGTCGTGACCTGCATTCAGTCCCAACCCGCACTCTGCCGCCGCTTGAGCTGCCACAATATAAGGTTCAATGGCTTTTTCACGGTTTTCTTCATAGCCTATGGCATAGGCTTCTGTATAAAGCTCTACCCGGTCTGTACCCGTTTGGGCTGCGGAACGGATCATTTCCGGATTAGGGTCTATAAACAGAGAGGTGCGGATACCGGCTTCTTTGAAAATTCGGATCCACTCTTTCAATTCTTTAGCATGAGTAACGGTATCCCATCCGGCGTTTGATGTAATGACATCGTGTGCATCGGGTACCAAGGTTACCTGAACAGGCATGACTTCCAGTACCAGGTCTATAAAGGACGGAATAGGGTTCCCTTCTATGTTGAATTCTGTAGTTACCAATGGGCTGATATCACGTACGTCTTGGTAACGGATGTGACGCTCATCGGGGCGGGGGTGTACCGTAATGCCTTGCGCTCCAAAACGCTCACAATCTTTTACGGCTTGTAGTACATCCGGCATGTTGCCACCCCTTGCGTTTCGCAAAGTGGCAAATTTGTTTACATTAACGCTCAGTTTTGTCATTATTGGTTATCTTTGTTGCAAAAGTAAGCCAATTGATTGGCAATACAAATATGAAGGTCGTTTTTTACGGGAAGGATTTAAAAAAGGACTGGCACCTCCCCAAGCGGAGTGACATGACTTTCCAGATGCTGGGGGACGACCGGAAATTGCCGCCCGGGACCGACCTTTTGGTTACGATTGGAGGAGACGGCACTTTTCTGGAAGCCCTTGAGATTGTTAAAGATACCGGTGTTCCCATAGCCGGTGTCAATTTTGGAAGGCTGGGCTTTCTAACAGGCTGTGGCCCCGATTTTATGGGGTATATGTTTGATTCTGTTAAAGAAAAGGACTTTTCAACGACCAACCATACGGTATTACACCTTATAGAAGAAGAGGGATCTTCTGAAATGTACCCTTATGCAATGAATGAAGTTTGCATACAAAGGTTAGGTTCTGCTATGCTGGAAGTGGATGTTAAAATGAACGAAAAACCGGTGGCTACCTACCGCGGAGACGGTATCATAGTAGCTACTCCCACAGGTTCTACCGCTTATTCGTTAAGCGTGGGAGGCCCCATAGTATTTCCCCGCTCGGGTGTACTTGTTTTGTCTCCCATAGCCCCGCACAACCTGAACGTGAGGCCCATTGTGTTTCCGGATCACGACCTTTTGGAAATTCAGGTGAAAAGCCGAGTTCCCCATGCCCACCTGCATTTGGACAACAGGTGCCGTGTAGTGAACCTGCCTTACAGTTTTCAAGTGAAAAAAGCCGATTTTCACTTGACCAGTTTGTCTTTTGCCGGAAACGATTTCATTACTACGTTAAGGGAAAAACTGATGATGGGCTTTGATAAAAGAAACGGAGGAGAAGGTTATGAGTAACGGGAAGGAAAAATTGCCGGAACACGTATGCATTATTATGGATGGGAACGGGCGTTGGGCCCTGGCACACGGGCTTAAGCGAAACGACGGGCACCGTCAGGGAGCCGAGGCAGTACGTGCCGTTACAGAATACGCGGCCGAGCTTGGTATTGCTTACCTGAGCCTGTTTGCTTTTTCTGAAGAAAACTGGGGGCGTCCCAAACAAGAAACAGAAGCACTTATGACCTTGATATTGGAATACATACGCAAAGAAACCCCTAACCTTATGAAAAACAACATCCGCTGTGTGTTTCTGGGCGACCGTAACAACTTGAGTTCGGGAGTGGTAGAGCGTATGGATGCGTGTATGGAAACTACCGGAAACAATACGGGGATGACACTCATTATCTTTGTGAATTACAGCGGAAAATGGGATGTCTTGCAAGCCGTTAACCGCCTGTTAGAAACAACGCCTACACCGGAGCTGCCTCTGTCTTACGAATCTTTTTCCGGATACCTGACTACAGTAGGAATTCCCGATCCGGATTTAATGATAAGAACGAGTGGAGAGATTAGAATCAGTAACTTTATGTTATGGCAAATGGCCTATACAGAACTGTATTTCACCTCTGTTCTTTGGCCCGATTTTCGCAAACCAGATTTTGAAGCTGCCCTAAAAGCCTATAATAACAGGAAGCGCAGGTTTGGAAAAATTGAAGAATCAAATTAATATCCCTTGCATGAAGCGTCTGTTTTTTTGTATCACTTTATTCTTTACAGTACTTCCTCTTTTGGCACAGGTAGAGCAAAGCTCTGTTGTTATAGACTATTCCAAGCCGCGTAAATGCGCCATAGCCGGTTTAACGGTTACGGGCGTAAACTACCTGAACGCAGATCAGATTCTTTCCCTTACCGGTTTGGCCATAGGCGATACCATAAGTATTCCCGGAGAAGAATTGCAAAGCATTGTAAAGCGGCTTTTTATGCAACGCTTTTTTTCAGACGTGGCCGTGTATGTGGACAGTTTGGTTAACGACCGCGCTTACTTGAACATCAACATTGTAGAACGACCGCGTGTTTCTCAATGGAACTACGAAGGGGTAAAAAAAGGAGAAAAAACTGACATCGAAGAACGGGTTCGCCTTAGACGGGGAAGCGAGCTTTCCGATTACATCATCAAATCTTCCAGCGACATTATTCGCAGGTACTACATAGAAAAAGGATTTCTGAATGCACAGGTGACTGCCAGCCATCAGGAAGATACGGTCATTAAAAATGCAGTACGGGTTACGTTCCATGTAGATAAAAAAGAAAAAGTACGCGTTAAACAGATTAACTTCCTGGGTAGTGAAGAATTGTCTTTGTTGAAAATGCGCTTTGCCATGAAAAAAACGAAAGACAAACGTTTCTACAACTTCTTTTTTAGCAAGAAATTTGACGAAAAAGAGTTCCGGAACGACAAGCAGCTTTTGTTACAGAAGTTTCATGAATTGGGCTACCGCGATGCCCGTATTGTAAGGGACACGGTGTATCATCTTGATCCAAAGAACTTACAAATTGATATAGAGATTGACCAAGGGCAAAAGTATTTTTTCAGAAACATAACCTGGACGGGAAATACTCAGTATTCCGGAGAGATGCTTAACTCTGTACTTCGCATTCAAAAAGGCGATGTGTACGATGTGGTCACCATGGAAGAGCGACTTTTTGGTGGCGGCAAAATGCAGCAGTCCAATATTTCTCAGATATACAAAGACCAGGGGTATTTGTTTTTTAGGGTAATTCCCGTAGAGGTGACCATAGAAAAAGATTCCGTAGACGTAGAGATGCGTATTTTTGAAGGAAAACCGGCCACGTACAACAGAATCATCATTAACGGGAACAACGTTTCTAATGAAAAAATTGTTCGTCGTCAAGTGTTTACGCGCCCCGGGTATCTGTTTAGTCAAACAGAGCTGGAGCGTTCCATCCGGGAAATTGCTTCTATGGGGCACTTTGACCAGGAAGCCATTATGCAAATGGGCAGCGGGTTTAACATAGTCCCCAATCAAGTAAACAATACGGTGGACGTTTTGTACAACGTAACAGAAAAACCCGACAGCCAGTTTGAAATTGCCGGAGGCTGGGGCGGCAATACGTTTGTGGGGACGGTAGGTATCAGTTTCAATAACTTTTCCATAAGAAGGTTTTTTGACAAACAAGCATGGAGACCGGTTCCGCTGGGTGACGGCCAAACGCTCTCGCTCCGGTTCCAGACAAACGGTACGTATTATATGGCCTTGAGCTCTACGTTTGTAGAACCCTGGCTTACCGGGAAAAAGCCTACCTCGTTCAGTACAAGCATCTATTATACAAGGCAGACGGCCTCTACGTACTACTACCTGACCAACGATCAGTTTATGGAAGTTTATGGTCTTGGGATAGGGTTGGGAACGAGGCTAAAATGGCCCGACAATTATTTTGTGTTTTACAACCAGCTGGACGTAAAACGATACAACCTGCAAGATTGGGGGTATTACTTTATGTTTACCGACGGTCAGTCAAACATCATTGACTATACCATCAATTTGCAACGCAATTCAACAGACCAGATCATTTATCCGCGCCAGGGATCCGATTTGAAATTTGGATTGCAGGTAACGCCGCCTTATTCGTTGTTCCGCGATAAAAACACAGATTATGCCTCTATGACTTCTGCCCAGAGGTACCGCTGGATTGAGTACCATAAGTGGACCTTTGATGCCAGCTTGTTTACACGCATTGTGGGAGACCTGGTACTTATGACCCGAGCTAATTTTGGGTACCTGGGGTATTACAACAGGAACTTGGGTTATTCTCCGTTTGAGGGCTTTATGCTGGGTGGAGACGGGATGAGCGGCTACAATACGTATGGTGCAGATATCATTTCACAACGCGGTTATTCTAACTATTCGCTCACCCCAACCAAAGACGATGCCTATACGGGGCGTGTATATACAAGGTACACGGTAGAACTTAGGTACCCCGTTATTCTTCAGCCGCAATCTACCATCTACGCCCTTGTTTTTCTGGAAGGAGGCAATTGTTGGAGCGATATAAAGAACTTTAACCCCTTTACAATAAAACGCGCCACGGGAGTAGGGGTTAGGGTATTCCTCCCCATGATAGGCTTGTTGGGCATTGATTGGGGGTACGGATTTGATACAGATTTTAGTGGCAAAAAAGGCGGATCAAACTTCCACTTTATGATTGGACAAACATTTTAAAAGTAACGGTTATGAAAAGAGTGGTTTTGTTTTTACTGGCAAGTCTGATGGCAGCCAGCCTGCCGGCACAGAAATATGCCATAGTAGATACGGAAAAAATATTGGAAGCATTGCCCGAGTATACGGCTGCACAAGAGCAGATCTCAAGTATGCAGGAGCAATACACAGAGAAATTGCAAAAGGAATATGACCTGTTGGAGGCCTTGTTCCAAAAATACCAAAGCGATAAAGGTGCCCTTACCCCCGAACAAAGAAAAATAAGGGAACAGCAGATCATAAACCGGGAAAAAGAAGTGAAAGAAATGCAAGAACAATATTTTGGACAGGAAGGTACCATGACCAAAGTGTCTGAAGCATTGTTCAAGCCCATTCAGCAAAAATTGCAGGAGGCCATAAGGCATGTGGCAGAGCAAAACGGATACAGCCTGGTGCTTGACGTTTCTGCCGGGATGGGGATCCTTCACTACGCTCCCGGGATAGACATCAGCCATCTGGTTAAAGAAAGGTTGCAGCATGTCCGGTAAATTTTTTGTACATTTGTATTCTTTATAAACCAAAAAAACATATGAAACGTATTGCCACCCTCCTTGTTGTGTTGACTTGTGTTCTGGGTACCACCTTTGCACAGAGTTTGAAATTTGGGCACATCAATTCTCAAGAACTCATTGGCCTGATGCCGGAAAGGGATTCTGCACTTATAAAACTACAGAACTATACAAACGAGCTGGAGGAAACCATTGCAGAAATGCAACAAGAATACCAGACAAAATACAACACCTACCAACAGAGGCAGGCCACGTGGTCTGCAGCCGTACTGGAGTCTAAACAGCGTGAACTCATTGAGTTGCAACAGCGTTTAGAACAGTTTAGCCAGGGAGCCCAACAAGAATATCAGCAAATGCAACAAATTCTGTTCTCTCCTGTATTCCAGAAAGCCAACGAGGCCATAGAAAAAGTAGCCAAAGAACAAGGGTTTACTTTTATCTTTGACTTGTCTGCAGGGGGTGTTATCTTCTTTAACGAAGACGTAAGTATAGATGTGCTTCCATTAGCCAAAACGGTACTGGGCATTCCGGCAGAAAAAGTAGCTCCTACTCAGTTGCCGGGTATGGAAGAATAAAAGGTACATGATGAGCGGGGCAGCCATTGGTGTATTGGACTCCGGTATTGGAGGCCTTTCCGTTCATGCTCATATTAAGGCGCTTCTCCCCAAGGAGCGCCTTATTTATGTGGCAGATACCGCCTACTGCCCTTACGGTACCAAGCCGGTAGAAATTATACGGGAAAGGTCTCTCTTACTCACGCGTTTTTTATTAGAGCAAGGTTGTAAGCTGGTGGTAGTAGCTTGCAATACGGCTACGGCGGCGGCTATACATACGTTGCGGTCTCTTTTTCCCCAAGAGCTGATTGTAGGCATGGAACCGGCTGTTAAGCCGGCCATTTTGCATACGAAAAGCGGAGTAGTTGGGGTCTTGGCTACGCGAGGAACGTTCCGGGGGCCTTTATACAATACTACGTTGGCAGCTTTTGCAGGACCGGTCAGGGTTTTAGAGGCGCATGCAGAAGGCTGGGTAGAAGCCGTAGAGCGTGGAGAGTTTGATACGCCGGCTACAGAAGAAAAGGTGAGAGAAGTGATAGATCCCATGCTTACGGCAGGAGCAGACCATCTGGTGCTGGGGTGTACACATTACCCGTTTTTGGTACCGGTCATACGCAAAATTGCCGGGCCCGGTGTTACCATTGTAGATCCGGCCCCTGCAGTAGCCCGGCGCGTTCGGTTTTTACTTTCAGAAAAAGGGAGGTTGGCAGAGAAACAAAGCCCACCGGGCGAAGATTTGTATTATACTTCTTGCTTAGATACTTCTATGCTTCCCAAGGCCGTACCGTATACGGCAAAGGGAGGAACGATAAATTGGAGACCGTACACTTTCGAGAATACGGAATAAATTTTCTCAATTTGCGGAATGCGTGTAAGGGTGCCTACAAATACTACGTTTTTTTTGTGGCAGCTCTTACAAACCATAACGGCCATACTCCCTATCGCTTGGAATACCAGATTGATGATGGCCAGAGCCAAGTCTTCTTTTGTAGCTTGTTGTGCCTCTTGGGTATAAAGAGAATGACCAATTTTTCCAAAATTGGCAGCCGTCAGGTTGGGAGGTAGAAAATCGAGTTTCTGTTGGGTAATGTCGCGAATCAGTAAGTCTACACGTTCCAGGTTTCCATGAGAAGCCTTGCGAACGATCTCACTTACAGAGCTTGTTCCCAGAATGCACTGTCCCAATCCGGTGAGCGTTCCCCCACCCATTCCCGTTCCGCCCAAGTGGCGGATTTCTTCCGGGGTGGCCTCTACGTACGTTGTCCCCGTACCCATGTTGACTATCAGCGCCCGGTCCAGACCCGAGAGCAGAAGGCCACCTTGGCCAATAGAGTCAACCTCGGGGACAACGGTGACGGGAATTCCAAAGAGGGTTTTCTTTACCAGGTTGGAATGTGTTCCTGTGGCAGAAATACTTTTTATGGAATGTAGGGGAATGTTTTCTTTGTTCAGGAAAGCCGCCAGGGCTTCGTAGAAATCCCCTAAGTTGTCATTCGTTTTGTATTTAAAAACAGCCAGGGGTAAAGGACTGTCCTTTACCCCCGACTTAACAAGAGCCATTTTAGTTAATGTTGAACCAAAATCCAGGCCCAGTTTATACATGGTTAGATAACTCCTTGTTCCAGCATGGCGCGGGCTACTTTCATAAACCCGGCAATGTTGGCACCTTTTACGTAGTTAATATGCCCGTCATCTTGTTTGCCGTATGTGACACAAGCTTCGTGGATGCTTGACATGATTTGGTGCAATTTAGCATCTACTTCTTCCTCTGTCCAGCTAAGGTGTGAGGCGTTCTGACTCATTTCCAGTCCCGAAGTAGCTACACCGCCGGCGTTGACGGCTTTACCCGGGGCAAAGTTTACTTTGGCTTTTTGGAATGCTTCAATAGCCTCGGGGGTACATCCCATGTTAGAGACTTCTGCTACCATAAATACTTGGTTGGCTACCAGCTGTGCTGCGTCGTTTCCGTTCAGTTCGTTTTGGATGGCACAAGGCATGGCAATGTCTACTTTCACTTCCCACGGTTTTTTACCGGCATGGAATACAGAACCGGGGAACTTGTCTGTGTAAGGAGCAACAATGTCGTTACCGCTGGCGCGCAGTTCCAACATGTAAGCAATTTTTTCTTCGTTCAGACCGTTCTCATCGTAAATGTATCCGTCGGGTCCCGAAATGGTCACTACTTTAGCTCCCAGTTCCGTAGCCTTTTGAGCAGCACCCCAGGCAACGTTACCAAAGCCCGATATGGCTACGGTTTTGCCTTTGATTTCTTCATTGAGGGTCTGGAGCATGTGCTCTACAAAGTAGACGGCTCCGTAACCGGTGGCCTCGGGACGAATCAGGGAACCTCCCCAGGTAAGGCCTTTGCCTGTAAAGGTACCGGTATGCTCTTGGGCCAGTTTCTTGTACCAGCCGTACATATAGCCTACTTCTCTTTTACCTACGCCAATATCTCCGGCAGGAACGTCTGTGTAGGGACCTAAATGTCTCCACAGTTCCGTTATGTAGGCTTGACAGAAACGCATCATTTCGTTGGCAGAGCGGCCGCGGGGATTAAAATCGGAACCGCCTTTTCCACCACCCATAGGCAGCGAGGTAAGCGCGTTTTTAAAAGTTTGCTCAAATCCAAGGAATTTGAGGCTGGAGGGGTTTACCGAAGGATGAAAACGAATGCCTCCCTTGTACGGGCCAATGGCGTTGTTGAACTGTACACGGTAGCCGGTGTTCACTTCTACTTCACCTTTGTCGTTTACCCAGGTAACCCTGAAGGTAAAGATCCTGTCGGGTTCTACAATGCGGTCAACGATGTTTGCTTGTTTAAACTCGGGGTGTTGGTTGTACACTTCTTCAATACTTTCCAACACTTCTTGAACGGCTTGCAGATACTCCTTCTCATGTCCGTATTTGGACTGGAGGCGTTCCATTACTTCTTGTACTTTCATTGTAATAATTTAAAATTAAATGTTTGTTGTATGTGTTTTATTCTACTACCCACGTATCTCCGCTACGGAGCATGTCGTTCATGCAGCGGATTTGTGATTTGTTGGCTACTTCTGTGAGCTGATCGCGTACCATATCGTCGTACGTACGGTCTTTTACACGGCGGATGACTCCCAAAGCAACGGGAAACTCGGGCCATTGCATTTCACAAAGCATCATATGAACGCCGTGATCCTGCTCTTCTGCGTTGTGGACAAGTATATCGTCTTTGGTGATTCCGTCTTTTCCTATAGTAACGGCTTTTAGCTTTATGCCGTCCAGGATAAGGCCTTTGTCTTTGTCCTTGCCATAAATCATAGGTTCTCCATGGCGCAGTACGATGGTGCGATCTGCCCTTACTTCTCTGTTAGAGATGATGGAGTGGGTTTTATCATTAAAGATAACGCAGTTTTGAAGTACTTCCACCAGGGAGGTACCGTCGTGCCTGGCGGCTTCTATCATAAGCTCGCGGGTGAGCTGCAATTCCATATCCAGGGTACGAGCAAAGAACGTACCGCGGGCACCCATAGACAGTGCTCCCGGATTAAAGGGGTGTTCTACCGTGCCGTACGGTGAAGTTCTGGTAACGGATCCCCATTGCGAGGTGGGGGAATATTGTCCTTTGGTAAGGCCATAAATGCGGTTGTTGAACAGCACTATATTGATGTCAATATTTCTGCGTATGGCATGGATCAAGTGGTTCCCTCCAATGGCCAGCGAGTCTCCGTCCCCGGTCATTTCCCAAACTGAGAGGGTGGGGTTGGCTACTTTCATTCCGGTGGCTATAGCAGCGGCACGACCGTGTATGCCATGGAACCCATAAGTTTTCATATAATAAGGAAAGCGTGAAGAACAGCCTATCCCCGAAACAAACACATATCTTTCGCGGGAATATCCCAGTTCTTCGCTGATTTCCGGCAAAGCGCGCTGAATGGCAGCCAGAACAGCGTGGTCCCCACAACCGGGACACCATTTCACTTCTTGATCTGATTTAAAGTCTTGAGGAGTGAATTTCATGTTACTATTTTATTTATGGCTTCTACAATTTCTGCTACGATAAAGGGCTGTCCTTGTATCTTGTTATACTGCATATAGGTAAACTGAGGGAATTTTGCCCTCAGGTAGTTTACAAAATGACCGCTGTTGAGTTCAAAGACTATGATCTTTTTAAAGCGTTTAAATATCTCTTCTGTATTGAGCGGTAGGGGGTTGATGTAATCAAAATGAGCCAATCCCACTTTTATTTTGTCTGCACGCAGCTGGCTTTCTGCACTAAGCATATGGCCATACGTGCCTCCCCAGCTGACCATCAAAATGTCTCCTTCCTGTTCTCCTATCACTTCCTGCGGAGGAATTACGTGAGCTATACGGGCTATTTTTTCTGCGCGCTCGTGTACCATTTGTTCGTGAACGTGCGGGTCTGAAGAAACGGCGCCCTGGTGGTTCTTTTCCAAACCGCCTACGCGGTGTTCCAGGTTGGGTGTGCCGGGAAGGGCCCAGCGACGGACCAAGGTTTCCGGATCCCTGCGGAACGGGTAGAAGTAAGGTTCATTGTCGTCCAGCTTTTCTGCAAGGGGCGGGTTAATGGTGGGAAAATCTTTCATATCGGGGATTTTCCAGGGCTCTGATCCGTTACCAAGGAATCCTTCCGAAAGTAAGATAACCGGTACCATATGTTCCAGTGCGTGTTTGGCTGCATAGAAAGCCGCCTGGAAACAATGTGAAGGGGAGTGGGGAGCTATGATGGCTACGGGACACTCTCCGTTACGGCCGTACAGTGCCTGGTTCAAGTCTGTTTGTTCTGTTTTGGTGGGGATACCCGTGGAAGGTCCGCCACGTTGCACGTTTACCAATACTAAAGGCAATTCGGCAATAACGGCTAACCCCAGCGCTTCTGATTTTAAAGAAAGTCCCGGACCCGAGGTAGTGGTTACGGCCAACGATCCCGCATAAGAAGCACCAATGGAAGTACAAATTCCTGCAATTTCGTCTTCGCATTGGAGTGTTTTTACTCCCAAGTCTTTATGAAGTGCCAGCTCTTCCAAAATGGCAGTAGCAGGAGTAATGGGATACGATCCGCAGAAGAGCGGTCTGCCCGATTTCTCCGAAGCAGCCATAAGTCCCCAGGCTACCGCTATGTTACCGTTAATGTTGCGGTAAATTCCCGGTTCTTGCTTGGAAGGCTTCACAATGTATGTGTCTGCAATGGCTTCAACGGTGCCGGCATAGTTGTACCCGTCTTTCAGGACCTTCAGGTTCATGTTAATGAGTGCCTGGTCTTTTACAAATTTCTTTTGAATGAAATTTATGGTGTGATCCATAGACATGTTGTACAGGAAGTAACAAATACCCAAGGCAAACATGTTTTTACAACGAACGCCCGATTTGGGATCAAGACCAACAATAGCAGCACTTTCTGCAGTAAGTGAAGTAATGGGAGGAGCAATAATGTTGTGATGGGTAATTTTCAACTCTTTAAAAGCGTCGTCAGTTTTGAATCCTGCTTTTTTAAGACCTTTTTCATCAAAGGTATCTATGTCTACGATTATGGTGGCGTTTGGTTTCAGCCACTTAACGTTAGACTTAAGTGCAGCGGGGTTCATGGCTACAAGGACATCGCAATAATCACCGGGGGTGTATACTGCGCTGCTTCCAATGTGAACCTGATACCCCGATACGCCGGATAATGTGCCCTGTGGAGCTCTTATCTCGGCCGGGAAATCGGGAAAAGTAGTAATGTCATTTCCAAAAAAGGCTGCAGTATCGGCAAATAAAGAGCCGGTCAACTGCATTCCATCTCCTGAGTCGCCTGTAAAGCGAATGACAACATCTTGGACATCGATTACTTTATGCGGCATAGTAAATTATAATGGTAGTTAATTAAAAGTTTAATCCACAAAGATATAAAAAATAATAAGGGCAAAGTGCCCTTATTATTAAAATGTGTAAGTAAAAGTCATTTTTTTGATACAGACCTTTCTTCAAGCATTTTGTTGTATTCAGACTTAGAAGCTACTAAAATGTCTTCAAATTGCCTTTGTCCCGTACCTGCAGGAATCAAATGTCCGCAGATAACGTTTTCTTTTAGTCCTTCCAGCGTGTCTGTTTTGCCAAAAATGGCAGCCTCTGAAAGTACTTTGGTTGTTTCCTGGAACGATGCAGCAGACATAAAGCTTGTGGTACGCAGAGCAGCACGGGTAATCCCTTGCAATATCTGGTTAGAGGTAGCCGGGATGGCATCGCGTGCTTCTACCGGTTTCATGTCTTTTCGCTTAAGGGTTGAATTTTCGTCTCTAAGCCTGCGGACGGTAATTACTTGTCCGGCTTTGAGATCTTCCGAGTCTCCGGCGTCTGTTACTATCTTTTTATCAAAGATGGTATCGTTTTCCTGCATGAACTCCCATTTATCAACCAGTTGTTCGGGAAGGAAACGGGTGTCGCCCGGATCAACAATCTCTACCTTACGCATCATTTGACGTACAATGACTTCAAAATGCTTGTCGTTGATTTTTACCCCCTGGTTACGGTATACACTCTGAATTTCATTCACAATGTATTCCTGAACTTTGGTAGGTCCCTGGATCAGCAGGATGTCTGTAGGAGAAATGGCTCCCTCGGATAAAGACATACCGGCCCTTACGTAATCGTTCTCTTGTACCAGGATTTGTTTGGAAAGGGGGACCAGGTATTTTTTCTCTTCCCCTGTTTTAGCCGTGACAATGATTTCACGGTTCCCTCTCTTAATCCTGCCCATGCTTACTTCTCCGTCAATTTCAGAGACAACGGCCGGGTTGGAAGGGTTACGTGCTTCAAACAGTTCCGTTACCCTGGGCAGACCTCCGGTAATGTCTCCCGACTTACCTATGGCCCGCGGAATTTTTACTAAAATATCGCCGGCTTTGATCTGTTGGTCTTCACTCACCATAATGTGAGCACCTACGGGCAGGTTGTACTGTTTCATCTCTTCTTTGCCCTTCATGATCTTCAGCGTGGGGTTGCGAGATTTATCCCGGCTTTCTATGATCACTTTATCTCTGTGCTGAGAAAATTCATCGGTGGCTTCTTCTCTAAAAGTCACCCCTTCTACTAAGCTGTCAAAAGCAATGGTTCCGTCAAATTCTGCAATGGTAACGGCGTTGTAGGAGTCCCACTCACAAATCACTTCTTTCTCTTTTACTTTGTCGCCGTGCTTAAAATAGAGCGTAGCACCGTAAGGAATGTTGTAAGAAGAGAACGGAATACGGGTGTTGCTGTCTACAATACGCATTTCTGCGGTACGGCCTATGACGATGGTTTGCGTTTCTCCTGTATCGGTAACTTTTTCGAGCGTCCTTAATTCATCAATTTCCAACATCCCGTTGTACCTGGATACTATAGAGCTTTCCGAGCTTATGGTATGGGCAGTACCTCCTTCATGGAACGTACGCAGGGTCAACTGTGTACCCGGTTCCCCAATGGACTGTGCTGCAATTACGCCTACTACTTCTCCTTGCTCTACGGGTCTTCCCGTGGCCAGGTTTCTTCCGTAGCATTTGGCACAAACACCTTTGCTTGACTCGCATGTCAATACGCTGCGTATTTCCACCTGTTCTATAGGTAGTTTTGCAATTTCCGCTGCAATTTCTTCTGTGATTTCATCTCCCGATTCTACCACCAGATTTCCGGTGAGCGGATCAAACACGTCGTGTACGCTGGTACGGCCAAGGATTCTGTCATAAAGAGACTCTACTACTTGGTCTTTCTTTTTGATGGCCGTAGCCACCAACCCTCTGAGCGTACCGCAATCTTCTTCGTTAATGATCACATCGTGCGATACGTCTACCAGACGGCGTGTGAGGTACCCGGCGTCTGCCGTTTTAAGGGCCGTGTCTGCCAATCCTTTACGCGCACCGTGGGTGGAAATAAAGTATTCCAGTACAGAAAGCCCTTCTTGCAAGTTGGCCAAAATGGGGTTTTCAATAATTTCTGCCGTTGTGGCTCCCGATTTTTGCGGCTTGTTCATAAGACCTCGCATACCCGATAACTGGCGGATTTGCGCCTTGGAGCCCCGAGCTCCCGAGTCTAACATCATGTATATGGGGTTGAAGCCTTCCTTGTCTTCTTTTAATTGCTTTTCCAGAATGTCTGTAAGACGTACGTTTACGGTTGACCAAATGTCAATGATTTGGTTGTACCTTTCGTTGTTGGCTAAAAGACCCATATTGTAGTTGGCCATTACGGCTTCTACATCTGCGTACCCTTTTTTGATCAATTGGGCTTTTTCTTTGGGTACAATAACGTCGTCCAAATTAAAGGACAGGCCGCCTTTGTAAGCCATATCGTATCCTATGTCTTTTATGCTGTCCAGGAATTTAACCGTTTGCGCTATTCCTGTTGTTTTCAAGATAAGATTAATGATATCGCGCAGGGACCTTTTGGTAAGGAGTTCATTGATGTACCCTACTTGTTCAGGAACTACCTGATTAAAGAGTACACGTCCTACAGACGTTTCAATAATATGGTTTCCTTTGGCAGGATCTGCTTCAAAAAGCACGGAACCTTCCGAGGGGTTGTTCTCGTTTTTAAGGCTTCGAACTTTTATTTTGTTCAAACGCAGTTTGATGCGGGCATGCATGTCAACTACTTGTTCGTTGTAGGCAATGATTACCTCTTCCGGGCTGTAGAATGTCATGCCTTCTCCTTTGGCTTTCTTTCTTAATTTGGTAAGGTAGTACAGTCCCAGTACCATGTCTTGTGAAGGAACGGTAATGGGAGCACCGTTGGCCGGGTTAAGAATGTTATGAGAGCCCAGCATAAGCAACTGTGCTTCTAGTATGGCGGCGTTGCCCAGCGGCAAGTGCACAGCCATCTGGTCTCCGTCAAAGTCTGCGTTAAAGGCCGTACAGGCCAGCGGGTGCAACTGGATGGCTTTTCCTTCAATAAGCCTGGGCTGGAATGCCTGGATACCTAAACGGTGCAGGGTAGGAGCCCTGTTAAGCAATACAGGGTGACCCTTCATTACGTTTTCCAGGATGTCCCAGATCATGGGATCTTTACGATCTACAATCTTCTTGGCCGACTTAACGGTTTTAACAATGCCTCTTTCTATGAGCTTTCTGATAATGAACGGTTTGTAAAGTTCTGCAGCCATGTCTTTAGGCAGACCACATTCGTTCATACTCAGTTCAGGCCCTACCACAATAACGGAACGTGCCGAGTAGTCGACTCGTTTTCCAAGGAGGTTTTGACGGAAGCGGCCTTGTTTCCCTTTCAGGCTGTCCGAGAGGGATTTGAGCGCTCTGTTGGCTTCTGTCTTTACGGCGCTTGATTTTCTGGAGTTATCAAATAGAGAGTCTACAGACTCTTGGAGCATTCTTTTTTCGTTTCTAAGAATGACTTCGGGTGCCTTGATCTCTATTAGGCGTTTAAGCCTGTTGTTCCTGATGATTACCCTGCGATAAAGATCGTTCAGATCCGAGGTGGCAAACCGGCCGCCGTCCAAGGGAACGAGCGGACGCAGATCGGGGGGAATGACCGGGACTACTTTCATGATCATCCACTCCGGTCTGTTGATGTGTGCAGATTCTCTGAAAGCTTCCACTATGTTTAGCCTTTTTAGGGCGTCTGCCTTTCTTTGCTGAGACGTTTCTACATCTGCTTTATGGCGCAGGTCATAAGAAAGCTGGTCCAGGTCCAGACGTATCAACATTTGATAAATGGCCTCTGCTCCCATGCCGGCAAGAAACTTATTGGGATCCATATCGTCCAGCATCTGGTTCTCTTTGGGAAGGGAATCCAGCAGGTTCAGGTATTCTTCTTCTGTAAGAAAATCAAGGTAGTTTATACCGCTCTCTTTGGCAATACCCGGCTGGATAACCACATAACGTTCATAATATATGATGGACTCCAGTTTCTTACCGGGGATACCCAGTAAGTACCCAATCTTATTGGGGGTAGAGCGAAAAAACCAAATGTGTGCTACAGGTACAACAAGTGCTATGTGGCCAATGCGTTCCCGGCGTACTTTCTTTTCAGTAACTTCTACACCGCAACGATCGCAGGTAATCCCACGGTAGCGGATACGTTTGTACTTTCCGCAGTGACATTCGTAATCTTTGGAAGGACCAAAAATACGCTCACAGAACAATCCGTCACGTTCCGGTTTGTACGTACGGTAGTTGACCGTTTCCGGCTTTAACACTTCACCGTGCGACATATCCAGGATTTGTTCCGGGGATGCCAGACCTATTGTGATTTGTTTGAAATCGCTTTTTAACTTGTTATCTTTTCTATATACCATGATACATTTTTTATTTCAGGTGAACGCTAAGACCCAGACCACGTAATTCATGAATCAGTACGTTTAGGGACTCCGGAATGCCCGGTTTGGGCATGGGATCGCCTTTTACAATGGATTCATAGGCACGCGAACGTCCCGTTACGTCGTCTGACTTTACGGTAAGGATTTCCTGAAGAATGTTAGCCGCTCCAAAGGCTTCTAAAGCCCAGACCTCCATTTCTCCAAAACGCTGGCCTCCAAATTGGGCTTTTCCACCCAGAGGTTGCTGTGTAATCAATGAATACGGTCCAATGGAACGAGCATGCATCTTATCATCTACCATATGCCCCAGTTTGAGCATGTATATGATACCTACTGTGGCAGGTTGGTCAAAGTATTGACCGGTTCCTCCGTCACGCAGGAATGTTTTACCGTATTTGGGGATCTTTGCCTTTTCTGTATACTTTGTAATTTCTTCCAGAGAGGCACCGTCAAATATGGGCGATGAGAAACTGAGTCCCAGTTCTTCTCCTGCCCAACCCAGTACCGTTTCATAAATTTGTCCCAGGTTCATTCGGGAGGGTACTCCCAGAGGATTCAATACAATATCTACAATAGAGCCGTCGTCCAGGAAGGGCATGTCTTCGTCACGTACCACTTTGGCTACAATACCTTTATTTCCGTGACGTCCTGCCATCTTGTCGCCTACGCGGATTTTGCGTTTTTTGGCAATATACACTTTGGCAAGCTGCATGATGCCCGTGGGAAGTTCGTCCCCAATGGTCAGGCTGTATTTTACCCTCTTAAGCTCTGCATCCAGCTCTTTGTGGTTTAGCAGGTAATGGCTTATGAGCTTTTTAATAAGGTTGTTCGTATGTTTGTCACCGGTCCACTTGGTGGGGTTGATGTTCTCGTAGTTGATACCGTCCAGAAGTTCCCGTGTAAAGGCAACGTCTTTTTCAATGGTCAATTCTCCGTAGAGGTTGTTAATGCCTGAAGAACGTTTTCCTTTAAGCAAGATTTCCATTTTGTCCAGGAACAGCTCTTTTAAGTCATCAAAACGCTTCTTATAGCGTTCATCGGCTTGTTGCACCTGTATTTTGGCAATGGGTTTTGCTTTCTTGGAACCTTCTTTAGTGACTCTTGAAAAAAGGCGTTTTTCAATAACAGTACCGTAAAGAGAAGGCGAAGCTTTCAAAGAAGCATCTTTTACATCTCCTGCCTTGTCCCCAAAAATGGCTCTCAGAAGTTTTTCTTCCGGAGACGGGTCACTTTCGCCTTTGGGAGTGATTTTTCCAATCAATATGTCTCCCGGCTCTACGTGGGCACCAATACGGATGATACCGTTTTCATCCAAATCTTTGGTGGCTTCTTCCGATACGTTGGGGATGTCGCTGGTGAGTTCTTCCATACCGCGTTTTGTGTCGCGTACTTCCATAATGTACTCGTCTACGTGGATAGAAGTAAATACGTCTTCGCGAAGCATCCTCTCGGACAGCACTATAGCGTCTTCAAAGTTGTATCCTTTCCAGGGCATAAAGGCCACTTTCAAATTGCGGCCCAAAGCCAGTTCTCCGTTCTTTGTGGCGTAACCGTCTGTAAGGAGTTGGCCGGCCTTTACTTTTTCACCTTTTCTTACAATGGGCTTTAAGTTTACAGCCGTGTTCTGGTTTGTTTTTCTGTAGATGGGCAACTTGTAAACAGTCACTTCCGGGAAGAAGCTGATGAATTTTTCATCTTCGCTCTTTTCGTAACGGATGTGTATTTCATTAGCATCTACATAGACTACTTCTCCTTTCCCTTCTGCCGTAATTTGCGTCCTGCTGTCGCGGACTACGGTATCTTCCAATCCGGTGCCAATGATGGGTGCTTCCGGCTGAATAAGGGGAACGGCCTGACGCATCATGTTAGAGCCCATTAAGGCACGGTTGGCATCGTCGTGTTCCAGGAAGGGAATGAGCGAGGCGGCAATAGAGGCAATCTGGTTAGGAGCTACGTCCATCAGTTGGACTTCTTCTTTGGATACTACAGGGTAGTCTGCCTCGTACCGGCATTTGATCCTCTCGTCTGTGATGTGACCCTGATTGTCCAGGTTTACGTTCGCTTGTGCCACCATACGTTCTTCTTCTTCCTCGGCACTCATATACACGTAGCCTTTGTCGGAAAGGTCTACCTGGCCTTCACATACTTTTCTGTACGGTGTTTCTATGAAACCCAGTTCGTTGATACGGGCATAAACACAAAGGGAAGAGATAAGCCCAATGTTGGGACCTTCCGGTGTTTCAATGGGACAAAGCCTTCCGTAATGCGTGTAATGAACGTCGCGGACTTCAAAACCTGCTCTGTCTCTTGACAGACCGCCGGGGCCCAGTGCAGACAAACGACGCTTGTGGGTCATCTCTGCCAGAGGGTTTGTCTGGTCCATAAATTGAGACAGTTGAGACGTTCCAAAGAATGAGTTGATGACTGACGATAACGTTTTGGCGTTGATCAAATCAATGGGAGTAAATACCTCGTTGTCCCTAACGTTCATCCTTTCGCGGATGGTTCTTGCCATCCTGGAAAGCCCAACGCTAAATTGGTTGGCCAGCTGTTCTCCAACCGTACGGATACGACGGTTGCTCAGGTGGTCAATGTCGTCTACTATAGCCTTGGAATTGATGAGCTGAATCAGGTGGCTGATAATGGCAATGATATCTTCTTTTGTCAATACCTTGGTATCTGCAGAAGTGGTAAGACCCAATTTGCGGTTCAGGCGGTAACGTCCCACGTCTCCCAAGTCGTAACGCTTAGAAGAGAAAAACAGTTTGTCTATAACATCGTTGGCAGTTGCCTCGTCTGGTGGTTCTGAATTACGAAGTTGCCTGTAAATATATATGACGGCTTCTTTGGCCGAATTGCAGGGGTCTTTTTGCAACGTGTTGTGGATGATAGCATAATCTCCAATGTTGGCATCCTCTTTATGCAACAGAATGGTGGCAGTACCGGAATCTATGATCAGTTCTATGTGGTCTTCCTCCAGAACGGTGTTCCTGTCCAACACTACTTCGTTACGTTCAATAGATACTACTTCACCGGTGTCTTCGTCTACAAAGTCTTCTATCCAGGACTTTAGTACGCGGGCGGCCAGCTGTCTGCCCAGGTTTTTCTTGAGCCCTGTTTTAGTTACTTTAACTTCGTTAGCCAATCCAAAAATTTCCAGGATGTCTTTATCGCTTTCATAGCCAATGGCTCTAAGCAGCGTAGTGACAGGCAGTTTTTTCTTCCTGTCAATATAGGCATACATCACGTTGTTGATGTCTGTGGCAAATTCAATCCAGGAACCTTTAAAAGGAATGATCCTTGCAGAGTATAGCTTTGTTCCGTTGGCGTGAATGCTTTGTCCAAAAAATACGCCGGGGGACCGGTGCAGTTGAGAGACAACAATGCGTTCAGAACCGTTGATAACAAAAGTTCCCCGGGGGGTCATGTAGGGGATGGTTCCCAGGTAAACGTCCTGGATAACCGTTTCAAAGTCTTCGTGTTCCTCGTCTGTACAGTACAGTTTGAGCTTTGCTTTTAGCGGAACACTAAAAGTAAGGCCTCTGTCCAGACATTCTTCAATGGAGTAACGCGGCGGATCAATAAAGTAATCAATGAATTCAAGTACAAAGTTGTTACGGGTATCTGTAATGGGAAAATTCTCTTGAAATACCTTGTACAATCCTTCGTTTTTCCTGTTCTCCTGCGTTGTTTCCAGTTGGAAAAAGTCCTGGAATGATTTTAATTGTACCTCCAAAAAATCGGGATGATCTAGGAGGGTTTTTGATTTTGCGAAGTTAATTCGCTGAATATTAGCTTTTTGCGGCATTATCTAAGGATTTGTTGAAAATAAACGTTTTTAACGACAAAAAGGCTTAGAACCCCACCGGGGTCCTAAACCTGGTACCGTTCCCGCTCCGGGCGGGAAGTGAGTTTATTTAATTTCAACTTCTCCGCCGGCTTCTTCAATTTGGGCTTTTATTTGTTCTGCTTCGGCTTTGCTGGTTTTCTCTTTCAAAGCTTTAGGAGCGTTGTCAACAAGCTCTTTTGACTCTTTCAAGCCAAGGCCTGTAATGTCTTTAACAGTCTTAATGACTTGCAGTTTTGCCTGCCCTGCGGAGACAAGTATAACATCAAATTGAGTTTGTTCGGCTTCGGCAGCAGGACCTTCTGCTCCGGGAGCAGCTACTGCGGCAACGGCTGCTGCGGCCGGCTCAATTCCGTATTCGTCTTTTAAGATATTTGCTAATTCAATAGCTTCTTTAATGGTAAGATTAGCAATGGCTTCTGCCATTTGTTTCAATTCTGCCATGGTTGTTTATAAATTAAAATTTGATTTACCTGTTTACAATTATTCACGTTCTGCCAGTGTTTTAACAATACCGGCTACATTGCTGCCGGAAGACTGTATAGCAGATACGAGTCTTTGGGCAGGGGATAAGATAAGACCTGCAATATCTCCAATGAGTTCTTCACGGGATTTGATATGTAGGAGTGTATCCAATTGGTCTTCTCCAAGGTAGGCACTTTCTTGAACAAGGGCTCCTTTCAAAACGGGTTTGCCGTGCTTCTTACCAAACGATTTAATCAATTTGGCAGGAGCATTGACGCTCCGGGTGAACATAATGGCTGTTGAACCTTCCAGCAGGGGGAACAACAAGTCCATTTCTTCTGCAGCTACTTGTTCGAGTGTACGTTTTAGCAGCGTATTTTTAACTACTACCAGTTTAATCTCTTGTTCAAAACACTCTCTGCGGAGTTCCGAGGTTTTCTTGGCATTGAGCCCCTCTATGTTCACAAGATAGAAATCCGGGGTTTCTTTAAGCTGAGCTACCAAACCGTCTACAATGCGTTCTTTTAGTTCTTTCTTCATAATACACTATTCTTATTCTGTAGCTGTCCCGGCTCTGGTATCTACTGAAATACCGGGTCCCATGGTAGAAGACATGTATATGCTTCTCACGTAAGTTCCTTTAAGTGCCTGAGGTTTAAGCTTAATAATAGTAGTTAGAAATTCGTAAGCGTTTTCGTAGAGCTTCTTGGGATCAAAGGATACTTTCCCAATAGCGGCATGAATGATTCCGGTTTTGTCCACTTTAAAGTCTATTTTACCGGCTTTAACCTCTGCCACTGCTTTTCCAACGTCCATAGTCACTGTTCCCGATTTGGGGTTGGGCATAAGCCCGCGGGGGCCTAAAATACGGCCTACAGGACCTACTTTGGCCATCACAGAGGGAGTACAAATAATAACGTCCACGTCTGTCCAGCCTTTCTTTATTTTTTCTATATACTCATCAAGTCCTACGTGATCTGCACCGGCACTCTTGGCTTCTTCCTCTTTATCGGGAGTGCAAAGTACCAGAACACGAACGTCTTTTCCCGTTCCATGCGGAAGAGTCACCACGCCACGTACCATCTCGTTTGCTTTTCTGGGATCAACGTTCAAACGAACTGCCATTTCCACAGAAGCATCAAACTTGGTAATGCTGGTTTGACCTACAAGTTCACAAGCCTCTGAAAGCTTGTATACTTTTTCAGGCTCTACCTTGGCGTATACTTCTTTTTGTTTTTTAGTTAGTTTACTCATTTCTACATAGAAGTTTAGTTAACGTCTTCGGGAAAGTTACCGCGTACGGTTATACCCATACTACGTGCGGTACCGGCTACCATACTCATGGCAGATTTTAAGGTAAAGGCATTCATGTCCTCCATCTTGCCTTCTGCTATGGTACGAACCTGATTCCAGGTAACGGAAGCTACTTTTTTACGGTTTGGTTCCGGAGATCCTCCTGCAATTTTGGCAGCTTCTTTCAATTGAACAGCAATGGGGGGCTGCTTAACGATAAATGAAAATGATTTATCACTGTAAACGGTAATGATGACCGGCAGCACTTTGCCTGCCCTGTCTTGTGTCTGCGCATTAAATCTTTTGCAGAAATCCATTATGTTTACACCCTTGGAACCCAGAGCCGGACCTACCGGGGGAGAAGGGTTGGCAGCACCGCCTTTAATCTGTAATTTGATTAATCCGGCAATTTCTTTAGCCATAAATGATTGATTAATTATTCTTTTTCAACCTGAACAAAACCGAGCTCAAGCAACGTTCTTCTTCCAAAGATTTTAACCATTACCTTAAGCTTTTTCTTTTCCTCCAGCACTTCTTCAACGGTTCCAATAAAACCATTAAAGGGACCGTCAATTACTTTTACGGCTTCTCCAACCAGGTAAGGGGTAATGTTTTCTTCGTCTCTTTCTGCTTGCTCATCTACTCTTCCCAGGATCCTATTGATCTCTGCCACACGAATGGGAACGGGTACCCCACCTTTGACAGCTCCCAAAAAACCGGATACATGGGGAAGACTAGTGATCATATGCTGAATTTCAGCGGTAAGTGCTACTTCTATAAGAATGTAGCCGGGATAAAAGATACGTTCCTTACTGATTTTTTTACCGTTTTTTACCTGGTAAATTTTTTCAGTAGGGATGAGCACCTGAGATACATGATCTTGGAGGTTCAATCTTTTCACCTCGTTTTCTATATATTCTTTGGCTTTCTTTTCTTTGCCTCCGGCCGCTCTTACAACGTACCACTTTTTAGCATCCTCTGTTGTCATTTCTCTTCCTAAATTTATGCTATTAGTACAAAGCTTTGTAGAGAAACTCCATCAAATTCCTAAAAGTGAAATCCATAGCAAAAATTACCAAGGCAAAAATAACAGAAGCTACCATTACTATAATAGCACTGTTTTGCAGTTGACTCCAGGAGGGCCAGCTCACTTTATGAACCAGCTCGTTGTAGGAGTCTTTGAAATACATTCCGATTTTGCTCATGTTTTGTTCGTTTGCAACAAATGGAGGTGGAAGCCTCTCCTGTTGTTGGATTTTTACATACGGGGTCGTAACACATCCCGTACTGGCAGGGGCAGAGCGATTCGAACGCCCATCAACGGTTTTGGAGACCGCTATTCTACCCTTAAACTATGCCCCTGGAATACACAGGTTTAGCCATACAAGAGCTAAACCTGTGAAAAGTATATACAATAAACAGGCCGTAATTAGTCGCCTACTTTTGTAATCTGACCGGCACCTACCGTACGGCCTCCTTCGCGGATGGCAAAACGGAGACCTTCGTTCAAGGCTACGGGGTAGATCAACTCTACATTGATAGAGACGTTGTCGCCCGGCATGACCATTTCCACTCCTTCCGGAAGATGTACTTCACCGGTAACGTCCAATGTACGCAGGAAGAACTGAGGACGATACTTGTTGTGGAAGGGCGTATGACGGCCACCTTCGTCTTTCTTCAGAACGTAAATTTCTGCAGAAAAGCTCTTGTACGGGGTGATGGTTCCTGGACGGCAGATAACTTGTCCGCGTTTTACTTCTTTCTTGTCTACACCACGGAGCAAGAGTCCTACGTTATCACCGGCTTCTCCTCTGTCTAAGATTTTGCGGAACATTTCCACACCGGTTACAACGCTTGTTCTGGGTTTTTCGCCCAATCCTACAATTTCTACCTGGTCACCTGTTTTAATAACACCGGTTTCAATACGTCCGGTAGCTACAGTACCACGTCCTGTAATGGAGAAAATGTCTTCTACAGGCAGAATGAACGGTTTTTCGTTATCACGAAGGGGGATGGGAATGTACGTGTCTACATGGTCCATCAGTTCCATAATTTTGTCTTCCCACTCGGTTTCTCCGTTAAGAGCACCTAAAGCAGAACCGCGTACTACGGGTACGTTGTCACCGTCAAAGTTGTATTTTGACAAAAGATCGCGAACTTCCAGTTCTACCAAATCAAGCATTTCCTCGTCGTCCACCATGTCGCATTTGTTCAAGAAAACCACAATCCTGGGAACGTTTACCTGGCGTGCCAGCAGAACGTGTTCGTTTGTCTGAGGCATGGGGCCGTCAGTGGCAGCAACTACCAGAATGGAACCGTCCATCTGGGCGGCACCGGTAACCATGTTTTTAACGTAGTCTGCGTGACCGGGGCAGTCAACGTGTGCATAGTGACGTTCTGCCGTTTGGTATTCAACGTGTGATGTATTGATGGTGATACCGCGTTCTTTCTCTTCAGGAGCGTTATCAATGGAATCAAATGAACGTATTTCGGACAGACCTCTTTTGGCCAATACCTGCGTGATGGCGGCTGTCAGAGTAGTTTTTCCATGGTCAACGTGACCTATAGTCCCGATGTTTACGTGGGGTTTATCCCTTTTAAAGGTTTCTTTTGCCATAATTTAATAATTTATAATAACTCTATAATGAAATTCAGAGCCGGTGATGAGATTTGAACTCATGACCTCTTCCTTACCAAGGAAGCGCTCTACCCCTGAGCTACACTGGCTTTTGGTGCACAAAAAGAGCGGAAGACGAGGTTCGAACTCGCGACCCTCAGCTTGGAAGGCTGATGCTCTACCAACTGAGCTACTTCCGCATGGTGGGAGGGGCAGGATTCGAACCTACGAAGACGTTCGTCAGCAGATTTACAGTCTGCCCCATTTGGCCACTTTGGTACCCTCCCCTAATATAATACATTCTGTCAAATAACTGGTGAGCCGATAGAGGGATTCGAACCCACGACCTGCTGATTACAAATCAGCTGCTCTGACCAACTGAGCTACATCGGCAAAAACATCCCTGCATTTTGGAGCGGCAAAGATAAACGATTTCCTTAAACTACCAAAAAAAAACAGCAAAAAAATCATGCAACTGCAAGGTCTTCAAGGGCACGAGCAATGCTTGCCGTATCGTACCCGCATGCTTGGTACAGCTCCTGCACTTTTCCGTGCTGTATAAAACGGTCAGGTATTCCCAGTCCTACCACCCGGCTGATGGCTTCCTTACGTCCGGCAGCATATGCACTTACAGTACTATGTAAGCCTCCTATAAGGCAACCGTCTTCCAGGGTAACTACTTTGGAAAAGGTGCGGGTTACGTAATCCAGAACCTCTTGGTCTGCCGGTTTTAGAAAACGCATGTCGTAATGTTGTATCGAAATGCCTTTCTCTGCCACCAGAGCAACGGCTTTTGCTCCCATAATACCTGCTGCACCCAGGCTTAACAAGGCTACGTCTTTACCTTCGCTCAAAAGACGTGCCTTACCCGGTTCTATAAACCGGAAAGGTTTCTTCCAGTCTTTGGCCCCCGTTCCCGACCCCCTGGGGTAACGGATGCTGGTAGTGATGTATTTTTTATCCTGGGCAGAATACATCATATTTCTGAGTTCTTCTTCGTCCATGGGCGCTGCAACGTACAGGCCGGGTATGCAGTTGAAATAAGCCAGGTCAAAGGAACCGTGGTGGGTAGGTCCGTCTTCTCCTACCAGCCCTCCGCGGTCCAGACAGAATACAACTTTAAGTCCCTGAATGGCTACGTCATGTATTACAGAGTCGTAAGCACGCTGCATAAACGTAGAATATATGTTGCAGTAGGGAAGCAGTCCCGCAGCAGCCAGTCCGGCAGAAAAAGTAACGGCGTGCTGTTCGGCAATGCCCACATCAAAGCACCGTTCCGGCATTTCTTTCATCATAATATTAAGGGAACAACCGCTGGGCATGGCCGGCGTAATGCCTACAATATTGGGGTTGGTACGTGCCAGTTCCAAAAGCGTATGGCCAAAGACTTCCTGAAATTTAACCTTCTTTTCTGTGGGGTTGGCACATTCACTCAGCTTGTTTCCTGTTTCTACATCAAACAAACCGGGAGCATGCCATGCGGCCTGATCGTTTTCTGCCGGAGCAAATCCTTTCCCTTTTATGGTAAGTACGTGTAAGAGCCGAGGACCTTTTAGTCTTTTTAGTCTTTTAAGCGTATGGATAAGATGGATGACATCGTGCCCGTCTACCGGGCCAAAATATCGGATGCCCAAAGGCTGAAATAAGGTACTTTCTTTTACAAAAAGACGTTTTCCTGCTTTTACCATCCTTTGTACAGAGTCACGGATAGCGCTTGTACCCAAAGCCTTCCACGTTCTTTGTTTTAATTTGTTGTACCGCCTAGAGGTGGTAAGCTTAAGGAGCGAATTGTGCAAACCTCCCACGTTGGGTTCAATGGCCATTTTGTTGTCGTTCAGAACAATAAGTAAGTCTGAATCTCCGGCTCCGGCGTTATTCAGTCCTTCGTACGCCAGTCCTGCCGTCATGGAACCGTCTCCTATAACGGCTATGGCTTTTTCCGGGCTGCCACGCATGGCCGCTGCCGTGGCATAGCCCAAGGCTGCAGAAATAGAAGTTGACGAGTGACCGGTACCAAAAGCATCGTACGGGCTTTCGTCCATTCTGGGAAAACCGCTAAGTCCGTTGTAACATCTGTTTTTAAGAAAAGCTTCCCGGCGTCCTGTCAATATTTTATGAGCGTATGCCTGATGACCTACGTCCCATACAATCTTATCTACCGGAGTGTCGTATACGTAATGCAAGGCAACGGTAAGTTCTACCGTTCCCAGGCTGGCTCCCAGGTGTCCTGGGTTGCGCGCACAGCACTCTGTAATATATTGCCTGATTTCATCACATAGAGCAGGCAGTTGTTCCGGTGCAAGTTTTTTTAGGTCTTGCGGGTTGTTGATGGTATCAATAAGACTGGCCATAGTTAAAAATTTCTCTAACAAGGGTTTGTTCTCTGTCGGGACCTACAGATAGAATTTTAATGGGAAGACCTACGCTTTCTTCAATGAACCTTACAAAGGTTAAAAACTCGGCAGGCAATTCTTCTTCTTTGCGGATAACGGAAAGGTCTTTATCCCACCCTTTGAATTCTTTATATATAGGAGTCACAGGTACGTGTGCATCGTAAGGGAAACATTGCGTATCCCGGCCATTAATATCGTAAGAGACGGCTGCTTTAACAGTGTCAAAACCATCCAATACATCCGATTTCATCATAATCAGATCTGTTACTCCATTTAAAGTAATGGCGTACTTTAGGGCTACTATATCTAGCCATCCGGTGCGGCGAGCCCTTCCGGTGGTAGAACCAAATTCTTTTCCTTGGTCCCTTAGGGCTTCTCCGTCTTTGTCAAAAAGTTCTGTTGGAAAAGGTCCGCTGCCCACACGGGTACAATATGCCTTGAATATACCATATACTCTGTCTATTTTGGAGGGCGGGAACCCTAAACCGGCACAAGCTCCTGCACAAGTGGTGGAAGAAGAAGTAACAAAGGGATATGTTCCAAAGTCAATGTCTAACAGAGCTCCCTGGGCTCCTTCTGCCAGAACGCGTTTCCCTTGGGAAAGGCAATCGTTGATGTAGTATTCTGCCTGTATCAGCTGAAAGCCTCTCATATAATCAATGGCCTTGAACCAAGCTTCTTCTTCCTCTTCTGCACAGAACGGATAGTCAAATTGCTTAAGAAAGACAAGGTGTTTTGATTTGAGTGCATGAAAGCGATCTGTGAAGTCGGGTGCCAGAATATCGCCGGCCCTCAAACCGTTTCTTCCCGTTTTGTCCATATAGGTTGGCCCGATGCCCTTTAGGGTAGATCCAATTTTTGAAGCTCCCTTGGCGTGCTCACTGGCTGCATCAATGATTCTATGTGTAGGTAGAATCAAATGGGCTCTTTTAGAAATCATCAATCGGTCTTTAACCGGTATGCCCACGTTTTCCAACGCCCGGCACTCTTTTTCAAAAATGATGGGATCTATCACCATACCGTTTCCAACAAGGTTTTGAGTGTTTTCACGGAAAATGCCCGAGGGTACGGAATGAAGGATGTATGCAGATTTATCAAAATGAAGCGAGTGACCTGCATTGGGTCCTCCTTGAAAACGAGCAATAACGGGATATTGCGAGGCCAAATAATCTACAATCTTGCCTTTTCCTTCATCGCCCCATTGCAGTCCAAGAACTACGTCTACGTTCATAGTGGTTAATATATCTTTTAAAAGGTAAAACAGCTTTACAAAACTACTACAAATTTTGCATACTTGACTTATTATCCTATCTTCGATCTTCTTTTAAACTAATGACCAATATATGAATAAAGTTGAGAAATTGCTGAAGGATAAAGTACTTGTCAGATGGGGCGTACTTATTCTTCTGGCCTCCATGATGTTTTTTGCCTATATGTTCATGGATGTGCTTTCGCCCCTGAAAAGCTTACTGGAAGAAACACAAGGATGGACTTCAGAAAATTTTGGTATAGTAACAGGTTCTGAATATTTTCTAAACGTTTTTGCTTTTTTTCTGATTTTTGCCGGAATCATTCTGGATAAAATGGGAGTTCGTTTCACGGCCCTTCTTTCTGCTGTGGTTATGTTGGTGGGAGCCGCCATCAAGTATTATGCCCTTACCGATGCCTTCGTGGGATCGGGGCTGGAGGTTTGGTTGAATTCTTGGTGGACTACGCTGCCGGCTTCTGCCAAACTGGCTTCTGTTGGGTTTATGATATTTGGTTGTGGGGTAGAGATGGCCGGAGTTACCGTTTCTAAAGGAATTGTCAAATGGTTTAAAGGCAAAGAGCTGGCACTGGCTATGGGTATAGAAATGGCCATTGCCCGGCTGGGAGTTTTTGCCGTGTTCAGGATATCACCCAGAATAGCTGACAACATGGGCAACGTAGGAGCTCCCGTTTTAATATCCATGGTGCTTTTGCTCATAGGGTTGCTGGCGTTTTCCGTGTACTTCTTCTTTGATAAAAAACTGGAAAATCAAATGGGTCTGCTGGGTGATGAGAAGGAAGAAGAATTCAAGATCAGCGACCTGGGAAAACTGTTTACAAGCAAGGCTTTCCTTATTGTATCCGGCTTATGTGTTCTGTACTATTCGGCTATTTTCCCGTTTCAGAAATACGCAGCCAATATGTTGGAGTGTCGGTTACAGATTCCGGCTAAGGAAGCCAGTGATATTTTCTCTTGGTTTCCTATCGGAGCCATGTTGTTGACACCGCTGCTGGGAGCCTACCTGGACAATAAAGGGAAAGGTGCCACCATGCTTATAATAGGTGCGGTACTTATGTGTTTGTGCCATTTGACGTTTGCTCTTGTACCGGAAGCCTATTTCTCCAGAGGAATTGCTTATACGGCCATCATCATATTGGGTGTTAGCTTTTCCTTGGTTCCTGCTGCTCTTTGGCCGTCTGTACCAAAATTGGTGGAAGAGCGTTACCTAGGCTCTGCCTACTCGGTGATTTTCTGGATACAGAACATTGGGTTGTGGGCGTTCCCGCTGCTGATAGGAGTAGCCTTGGACAGAACAAACGTAGGAGTGTCCAATCCGCTGGAGTATAATTATACAGTGCCTATGCTTATTTTTGCCTCGCTTGGGGTACTCGCCTTTTTTCTGGGAATATGGCTTAAGGCAGAAGACCGTGCCAAAGGATACGGGCTGGAAATGCCAAATATTACCAAAAAATAAAAGATGAATAAACATATTGCTTTTTTAAAGGACTCCCGCCGGGCCAGGTGGGCAGTCCTTTTATTCCTTTCGCTGGTCATGTTTGCCTCGTATTTTTTCGACGACCAGTTTACGACCATAGGCCATATTTTTAAAAACCCCGAGATCCTTGATTTATCCTGGTCTTCTGCAGATTACGGCTTGTACGGAGGAGCCTACTCGCTCCTTTGCGTATGGGGAGGTTTGGTAGTTTGCGGCATGTTACTGGATAAGTGGGGAGTACGCATTACCGGAACCTTGTTTGTATTGCTAATGGTGGTAGGGGCTGCCGTTGTAATGTATGGCATCTCGTCTGCTTTCCATGACAGTGCATTGTTTCATTTTATGGACCGCTTCTTTGGCAAGCCTTCTTTGGCATTGGCCTATGCGGGTTGTGCGCTCTTTGGACTGGGCAGTGAAATAGCCGGAGTGGCTGTTACACGCTCTATAGCCAAATGGTTTAGAGGTAAGGAAATGGCCTTGGCTATGGGGCTTCAGTTGGCGTTGGCCCGTTTGGGAACGGCTGCGGCCTTACTGGTAGTACCGCGGATTGTAAACTTGAACCTAGATTACATACCTTTTTCAGAAACCAGCAAACCGGCTCTCGCCGGGTTTGTACTTCTGGTGTGCGGGCTGCTTGTATGGAGCGTTTTCCTGGCTTTTGACAAGAAGTTGGATGTGCAGGAAGCGGCTTTGGCCGAACACCGTGGAGAAAGTACAGAAAAAGATGACAAGTTTAAGTTTTCCGATTTGTTTAAAGTGCTGGGAAATAAGCATTTTATTCTAGTGGCACTCCTGTGTGTATTCTTTTATGCCTGTATCATTTCTTTCCGGCGCTTTGCTACTTCCATCATCATCCCCCGGTTTGGAATAGAAAGCGATCTGGCTTCTTTAATGGTGTCGCTCATACCTTTTACCACCATCATCTTCACCCCCATTTTTGGGTCGTTGGTTGACTTTAAAGGAAAGGGTACCAAATGGATGATCCTAGGATCTTTCCTGGTACTTATAGCGCATCTGATCATTGGATTTGCTCCCGGTCTTCCTGTTTTTGGATACGTTGGAATAGCCATTCTGGGTGTTGGATACTCTCTGGTACCTGCAGCCATGTGGCCCTCGGTACCTAAAATCATTCCCGACAAAAACCTGGGTACGGCCTATTCGCTCATTTACTGGATACAAAATATGGGTATGCTGTTGGTACCCATTTTTGTAGGACGCATTATTGAGAACAATAAAGGTGTAAAAGGGGCTGTTTATTCAGAGATACTGTTTATTGGATTGGCACTGGTGGCTATAGCTGTATCTGTGATACTAAGCCACTCTTCCGACAGTCATCCGGAATTGAAATTGGACACTCCCAATAAAGTTAAATGATTGGATTAGAACGGCAGGTCATCTACGTCATCTGCCGTTAGGTTTGCAGACAAATTGCTTTGCGATGCAGACGGTGTTGCCACCGAGGCAGCAGTTGTTCCGGCCGGCTTTGGAGAAAGGGGAGAAGAAGTGGCAGGATTGTCACTTTTTTTCCCTAACAGCTGCAGGCTGTTTGCCAATATTTCTGTGGTGTATCTTTTTTGTCCCGATTGGTCTTCCCAGCTGCGTGTACGAATTTTACCTTCTATATAAACCTGGGTTCCTTTGCGGACATAGCGTTCTGCAACGTCTGCAAGACCTCGCCACAATACCACGTTATGCCATTCTGTTTGTTCTTGCATTTCTCCATTCCGATCTCTGTAACGCTCAGACGTAGCCAGGGTAAGGGTAGCTACTGATACTCCTCCTTCCAAATGACGGATTTCCGGATCTTTTCCCACATTTCCAATTAACATGACTTTATTAAGCATAGCAGTATAATTTGATTTTTTACATTCTTTGTAAAGGTACTATCTTTTTTCTAAACCCAACCATTGGCGCATAGCGGCCGTATTAGGGGGCAAATCGGTCATAAGCCTAAATCCTTCTACGGCTTGATGGTATAACCAATGATAACCGTTTAAGTAACAGGCTCCGGCACGTTCGGCAGCCTGCCGGAGCGGAGCCAGAGCGTAAGAAGCATCCAGAACGGTATGGTCTTTTGTGAGGGTGAGGAACAAGTGGTCTTCTTTTTTCACCGGGAGTGTATAAACCACCAGGGAACAAGTAGTGAGCAGGCGAGGAATAGCATCCAGGGGGAACAATCCTTCGCGTACCGATCTGTTGGCTACGGAAACACGGGCTCCGGCTTGTGTAAGTGCCAAAGCTGCTGCGCGTCCTGCCCCTCCGGCACCTACTACCAGGGCGTACTTCCCTTGTATGGGAACGCCTGCAGCCAAAAAACTTTCCCTTACACCATACACATCTGTATTCCAGGCAGACCAGGTTTCGTTTTTTTCTCTCCTCAGTAAATTGGTTGCGTTTGTTTGCCGAACTTCTTCAGAAATTTTTTCTGCCATTGGCAGGCAGGCTGCTTTCAAAGGCATGGTAACGTTGGCCGCTTTAATACGAAGTACTTTCAGCAGCTCCATGGCTTTTTGGCAATCGTCTGTTTCTAAAAGCAGGTATGAGCCTTGCGAAAATTGAGGGTAAGCGGTCTGAAAAAGCTGCGGGCTCATGCTTTTTCCTACCGGATTTCCTATGATGGCAAAAGTTTCTCTGTTCATATGCATAACGTTTTACAAGGCATCGTTTTTTAAGGCATTACGCTGCCTAACGGCTTCGAAGCACAGGACGGCCGCACTTACAGAAACATTGAGCGAATCTATAATTCCTTTCATAGGTATTTTCACCCGGCAATGCGCCTTTTCTTTCCAGAAAACACCCAGCCCTTTTTCTTCGGAACCTAGAACAAAGGCTGTAGGTGTATGGTACAAGCATGTATGGTACGGGGTGGCGGCACGGCTGGTGGCAGCTACTATTTGCATCTTGTGAGAGACCAACCAGTCGTAAGCTTCTTGCGACGAGCATGCCAGTACAGGCACGCTAAAGAGCGACCCGAGCGAAGCCCTTACGGTATTGGGGTTGTACAGATCTGTACGGGGGTCGCACACAACAACTGCGTTGATTCCGCAGGCATCTGCCGTTCTTAAAACGGCCCCCAGGTTGCCCGGTTTTTCTACGGCTTCCAGCACAAGAACCAAGGGGTTTTCCGGTAAACGTACTTGTTCCGGGGTGAGGTGCTTTGCATGCATGATGGCCAATACTCCCTCTGTAGTACCTCGGTAGGCTGTCTTTCTGTACACGTCTTCGTCCAATTCTTGGGTAAGGGGAGCGTGTTTTTTGAAATGATCTGCTTTACCTGTGTCTGTAAAGATGTGCGGACAAAGAAAAAGGGTATGCATGGTAAAACCGCACGTTAAAGCCACATGCAGTTCGCGTACTCCTTCAATCACAAACAGGCCTTCTTCCTGCCGTAAGCGTGATTTTTCCATAAGCAGACGCAGGTGTTTTACCTTTGGGTTCCGGGGCGAGGTTATCATTGCTTTGCTTTTTCCGATCTATTCCGGGCGCATCTGAGGGAAAAACAGTACGTCTTGTATGCTGTGGGAATTGGTCATCAACATGCACAGACGGTCAATGCCAATGCCCATGCCTGCTGTGGGAGGCATGCCAAATTCCAGTGCCCTTATAAAATCCATATCTATGAACATGGCCTCGTCGTCTCCTTTTTCTTTTAGTTTCAACTGTTCTCTAAAGCGATCCAGTTGATCTATGGGATCGTTCAGTTCCGAGTAGGAATTGGCCAGCTCTTTTCCGTTAACAAACAATTCAAAACGTTCTGTCAGTTCCGGGTGGGTGCGGTGTTTTTTAGTAAGTGGAGAAGTAGCTATGGGGTAATCTGTGATAAACGTAGGTTGGATCAGGTGTTTTTCACAGTAGGTGCCAAACAGAGCATCTATCAGTTTGCCTTTGCCCATAATGGGGGTGATGGGAACTTTCAGTTCCGAACACGTTTTGCGCAGCTCTTCTTCGTTCATACCGGAAACGTCTACCCCCGCATATTCCTTTATGGCATCCAGCATGGTAATGCGCCGGAACGGCCTTTTCCAATCTATGACTTTGTCCCCCATGGGTACTTTGGTAGTCCCGTGAAGTGTAAGTGCTACTTTTTCTACCAGTTGCTCTGTGAAGTCCATCATCCAAAAATAATCTTTATAAGCTACGTAGATTTCCAACACGGTAAATTCCGGATTGTGTGTACGGTCCATTCCCTCGTTCCGGAAATCTTTTGCAAACTCATATACTCCCGGGAACCCTCCCACAATCAATTTTTTCAAATACAATTCGTTGGCTATTCTTAAATACAAAGGAATGTCAAGTGCATTGTGATGCGTTTTGAAAGGTCGGGCGTTGGCTCCTCCCGGTATGGGCTGTAAGATGGGGGTTTCTACTTCTAGGTAACCAAAGCTGTTGAAAAAATCTCGCATGACGTTGATCATTTTTGTCCGACTTACAAACGTGTCTCTCACATGCGGGTTTACTATAAGGTCTACGTAACGCATCCTGTAACGTTGTTCGGGGTCAGTAAAAGCGTCGTACACGCGGTCTTCTTTTTCTTTGACAATGGGAAGTACCCTAAGGGACTTGCTCAACAACGTCAATTCTTGGGCGTGAACAGATATTTCTCCCGTTTTGGTTATAAATGCATATCCTTTCACACCTACAATGTCGCCTATGTCCATCAGTTTTTTAAAAACCGTATTGTACTGGGTTTTATCTTCTGTGGGACAAATCTCGTCCCGTTTTACGTACACCTGAATCTTTCCCGTATGGTCTTGCAGGACCATAAAAGAGGCGGCCCCCATAATTCTTCTTCCCATGATCCTTCCGGCTACGGTTATTTCCTGAAAATTTTTCTTTTCCGGGTCGTATTTTTCTAAAATTTCGTTGGCTGTAGTATCTACCGGAAATTTTTGGGCAGGATAAGGATCTATACCCAATTGCATGAGTTCTTGTAAGGCGTTGCGACGCACTTGTTCCTGTTCACTGATATACGTATTGTCCATATTGTTTGAGATTTCTTAACCCACAAAAGTAAGCATTTTTTTACTCGATTAAGGATAAAATGCCTACCTTTACAAGATTACTATGGCTTTAGATAAAAAGTGGATTGTGAAAGAACCGGGAAATCCGGCACTGGTAAGAAGCTTAGCCACAGAGTTGGGCGTAGACCAGTCTTTGGCCAATCTTTTGGTTCAAAGAAACATCACAAACTTTACTCTTGCTAAATCTTTTTTTAGACCTCAATTGGAAGACTTGCACGATCCTTTCTTAATGAAAGACATGGACAAGGCCGTTCGCCGCCTTGGCAAAGCCATTACTGAAAGTGAAAAGATACTGGTGTACGGAGATTACGACGTAGACGGTACTACGGCCGTAGCGCTGGTCTACTCTTTTTTACGGAAAGAGACACCTATGGTTTCTTATTACATCCCGGACCGTTACACAGAAGGGTACGGAATATCTTATGTGGGTATAGACCAGGCGCTCAACGAAGGGTGTACACTCATTATAGCTCTGGATTGCGGGATCAAAGCCATAGAAAAAGTGGCTTATGCCAAGCAAAAAGGAATTGATTTTATCATTTGTGACCACCACCTTCCGGCAGGCGAATTGCCGCAGGCAGCTGCCGTGTTGAATCCCAAAAGAAACGATTGCCATTACCCTTTTGACGAGCTGAGCGGATGTGGGGTAGGCTTTAAATTTATGCAGGCCTATTGCATCAGAAACCGCATTCCACTTACGAAATTGTATCCGTTTTTAGATTTGCTTGTAGTAAGCATTGCCGCAGACCTGGTTTCTATTACGGGAGAAAACAGAATTTTGGCGCATTATGGCCTTAAACAGCTAAACGAAGCCCCCAGTAAAGGGCTTCATTCCATCATTAAACTGGCCGGTCTGGAAAAACATCAGATTACCATGGATGATATTGTGTTTAAGATAGGTCCCAGGATCAATGCGGCCGGACGTATGGAATCCGGCAAAATGGCCGTTGATTTGCTCATTTCCCGTACAGACGACGCGGCATCACAAATTGGTCATACCATAAACGATCACAACGACGATCGTAAAAACATAGATCGCAAGACTACCAGAGAAGCTTTGGATATGGTAAGGAATATGCCGGACATGAAACAGAGAAAATCCATTGTGCTATACAATCCCAAATGGCATAAAGGGGTAGTGGGTATTGTGGCTTCTCGTTTGGTTGAACAGTACTACCGTCCTACCATTGTGTTGACCAAATCAAACGGGGTGATTACCGGTTCTGCACGCAGCATTCCCGGCTTTGATCTGTACGAGGCTATAGAAAGTTGCAGCCATTTGTTGGAAAATTTTGGAGGGCATATGTACGCAGCCGGTTTGACCTTGATGGAGGAACGTTTTGAAGAGTTTGAACGTATGTTCGAAGGTATTGCTTTTAAAAATATTTCTGACCATATGCTTACTCCGCAGGTTCAAGTAGATACGTATCTGGATTTTAGACAGATTACTCCCAAGTTCTTCCGCCTGTTAAAGCAATTTCAACCTTTTGGTCCCGGGAACGAATCTCCCGTGTTTGTGACGGAAGATGTGTATGATAACGGAAACGGACGTTTGGTAGGATCGGATGCAGGGCACCTTAAGCTGGAGTTGATTCAGGAAGACGAGCCGTACAGGGCCATCTCTGCGATTGCTTTTAACCAGAGTTTGCATTTTGAGCATTTACACAACGGAAACCCGGTAGATATCTGTTATTCTGTGGCAGAAAATTATTACCGTGGGATTGCCAACTTGCAATTGCGTATTAAAGACATTAAGGCCAGGGAAGTTATTGTCTAGGGGACCAGGCGTTCGTGGGCCTGTTCATACCATTTTCTTCTTTCTTTATAAAGTATTTGCGGTGCTTGCTTTTGAGCGAGGGGCCATCTTTCCGGTTGGCGCATAAGCCTATCCAGAATGGTTGCCAGAGGGGTGTCTATGAAAACTACATGGCCGTGTTCTTTCATAAACTGCAGGTTGTCAAAGAAACAGGGAGTTCCTCCTCCGCAAGCAATGATTTGAGCGGGTCTGCCGTCTGCCATCCATTGTGCTACTGTTTTGTGCAACACTTTCTGCTCCTCTTTTCTAAAAGCAGGTTCTCCTTTATGGGTAAGATAAATGGCCGGCGTTTTTCCCGTTTCCTGCAAAAAAACAGCATCCAGGTCTACAAATCTCTTGCCTTGTTCGGCAGCATGCAAGCGACCCAAGGTACTTTTACCACATCCCATAAATCCTATGTAGAAAGTAAGACCCATATTGGAGGAATTATTAGAGAAGCTTCATCTGGACGGCATCGGCCTTCTTGTCGGGTTCAGCTTTGGGTTCAGCTTTAGGCTTCGGTTCCGGCTTCGGTTCCGGTTCCATTTCCAGTTCAATTTCTATTTCCGGTGTCGGCTCAATTTTTGTTTTCGTTTCCGGTTCAATGTCTATTTCCGTTTCTGTTTCCAGTTCCAGTTCCAGTTCTGGTTCCTGTTCTATGAATTCTATTTCTTTTACTTCCAGGGTGGTTACCCTCTTGCCTTTGGCACGAAAGCTTTTCTCGCCTATGAATTCTTCTGCCTCTATAAGGAGCGGTTCTCTTTTTGCATGTTTTCCACCAAAAGTAACTTGAACCTTGGGGTATATATCATCGGTAATGGCAACAAGGTAAGACTCTTCTGCGTCTCCAATAAAAGACTGTGGTGCGTTTTCAGAAGGTTCAAAGTAAAATCGCTTTATATAGAAAGCACCGGCTTCTGCCAGGTAATAAATGGCACAGAATGTTTTTTCCGGATTTAACTTTTCTATGATCAAGACTTCTTCTTGGTAACGGTTGCTTAGGTCAAAGTTGGTTGTAAAGAATTTTCCTTTGCGGTTGACAGCCAGCAGGCAATCTTCTGCTGTAAATTCCCCCAGGTATATACCTCGTTCGTCATGATTAAGCCTTTGGACGTCTTTATCGAACCATATTTTTTGGCCTCCCATAGTGGCCACGCCTTTTTCTTTTAGAGTGATTTTCTGAACGGGGTGGTGGCTTAGGATGTTTCCGCGGGTGTTGCGGCTCCTGATGGCCATGTCTAAAAACGAATATTCAAAGACTGTTTTTCTTACTTTGGGTCTGGCTTTTAAAAATACTTTGATGGTCTCTGCTTCTCCGTTGGGATTTACGGTAAACCACAATACTTCTGAACCCGGCTTTCCTTGCGTAAGGGTGTACTCTCTGTCGCGGGTATAGCTGCTTACAGGAAAACGTTTTACATAAACCTTCCCCTTTTTTCCATCGCGATAGGCTACGTTATAAATGGTTCTTTCGTCTTTTTTCTTGATGATCCCTGTATAAATGATGTCTTTGCCTACGTATTGTTTGTCTTCTACTTTCCGGACAGAATAGGTGCCGTCTTTTAAGAAAACAATGAACTCGTCCAATTGAGAACACTCACAAACAAAGGTGGCGTTGTCGTCTCTTTTTAGGTCTGTTCCTACAAATCCCAACTCTTTGCTAACGTACAGTTTGCTGTTGGCCAGGATAACTTTAGAGGCAACAATAGTTTCGAAATCTGCAATTTCTGTTTTTCTGGGGAATAAGCTTCCGTATTTCTTTTTTAAGTCTTCAAAGTATTTGATGGTGTAGCGGGTCAGGTGTTTCAGGTTGTTTTTAACCGTGGCCATCTCTTTGTCAAGCGAGCGAATGTGCTCCTCGGCTTTTTTTATGTCAAATTTCGAGATTTTTCTTACCGGCTTTTCTACCAGCTTCTCTATTTCTTCAAAAATGACAGGCCTTCGCAAACGGTCTTGGTACAGGAGCATTTTCTTTTCTACTTCTGTAAGCTGGTCTTTCCACGACTTGGCATCGTTTTCTAAGATGCGGTACACTTTTTCTTCAAAGAATATTTTTTCCAAGGAGGAAATGTGCCATTGGTCTTCCAGTTCTGCAAGGCGTATTTCCAGTTCTGTTTTTAGCAAATTGCGTGTTCTGTCTGTGCTGTAGCGGAGCATGTTTTCCACGGCAATGACAAACGGTTTGCCGTCTAAAATCACACAGGCATCCGGCGAAAGCGTTACTTCACACCGCGTAAAGGCGTACAACGCATCTATGGTTTTGTCGGGCGATACGTCGCCTGCCAAGTGGATCAGGATTTCTGCCTGTTCTGCTGTGTTATCATCTATTTTCCTGATTCTTATCTTGCCTTTTTCGTTGGCAGAAAGGATGGAACGAATAAGGCTTTCTGTAGTCTGTCCGTAGGGAATCTCTGTAATGGACAGCGTTCTTCTGTCCAGTTTGTTGATTCTGGCCCTTACTTTTACGCGGCTGGTAAGTCTTCCAACCCCACCGTTGTAATTGCTGCAATCTACCAGGCCACCCGTTATAAAATCGGGGTAAAGTACAAAAGGCTTGTCTTTAAGGTGGGCAATAGAGGCGTCTATCAGTTCGTTAAAGTTGTGAGGCAAAATGCGGGTAGAAAGTCCTACAGCTATTCCCTCGGCCCCTTGAGCCAATAAGAGAGGGAATTTTACGGGCAGGGCTTCCGGTTCTTTGTTTCTGCCGTCATAAGAAGGCGTCCAAGACGTTGTTTTTGGGTTAAATACTACATCCAGCGCAAAGGTGCTCAGGCGGGCTTCTATGTAACGCGGTGCCGCCGCCGGATCACCCGTAAGTACGTTTCCCCAGTTGCCTTGCGTATCAATCAAAAGATTTTTTTGTCCCAGCTGAACCAAGGCATCTCCAATAGAAGCGTCTCCGTGAGGGTGGAACTGCATGGTATGGCCTATGATATTAGCTACTTTGTTGTAACGCCCGTCCTCCATTCTTTTCATCGAGTGTAGGATCCTTCTTTGAACGGGTTTTAAACCGTCTGTAATGTGAGGTACGGCACGTTCCAGGATTACGTAAGAAGAATATTCCAAAAACCAATCTTTGAACATACCGGTAAGCCGGTATTTTTTGTCCCCTTCTTCACCCAGAATGTGCAAATACTTTAGTTGCTCTTCACTCATCATATGCTAATTCCCCGTCATTCTTAAATTGTTGACAATAAAATCCCTTCTTTGCGGAGTGTTATCTCCCATATAGAATCTGAGCAGTTCGGGGAGCCTGTCATCTTTACCTAACCGTACTTTGTCTAACCGTATGTCTTCTCCAATAAATTCCTTGAATTCTTCCGGTGATATTTCTCCAAGGCCTTTGAAGCGAGTGATTTCCGGATGAGTACCCAGCTTGTTTACGGCTTGGTCTTTTTCTGTTTCTGAATAACAGTAATGCGTTTCTTTTTTATTTCTCACCCTAAAAAGCGGAGTTTGTAAAATGTAAATGTGGCCGTGCCTTACAAGTTCCGGGAAAAATTGCAGGAAGAAGCTAAGCAGCAACATTCGTATATGCATTCCGTCGGGGTCGGCATCTGTGGCAATGACTATTTTGTTGTACCGGAGGTTGTCCAGGTCTTCTTCTATGTTTAGGGCTGCTTGTAACAAGTTGAATTCTTCGTTTGTATAGATTACTTGTTTATTTTGCCCGTAGGTGTTTTCCGGTTTTCCGCGCAAGCTGAATACAGCCTGGGTGTTCGGATCCCTGCTTTTGGTAATGGAACCGCTTGCCGAATCACCTTCTGTTATAAAAAGGGTGCTCAGCTCTGCTAGGGGACCTTTGTCTGTAAAATGGACACGGCAGTCGCGCAATTTTTTATTATGCAAGCTGATTTTTTTGGCAGTTTCTCTTGATTTTCTGCGTACTACACTAACAGCCTTCCGTTCTTTCTCGTTTTCCGTAATTTTTTTGAGCAGGATGTCTGCCGTTTGAGGGTTTTTGTGCAGGTAGTTGTCCAGTTGTTCTTTAACAAAATCAAATATAAAACTGCGGACAGTAGGTCCGCCCGATGCTATTTCTCTGGAATCGAGTATGGTTTTTGTTTGATTGGCAAACTTGGGTTCTATAAGCCGTATGCTTATGGCTCCCACAATGGATTGACGGATGTCTGAAAGTTCAAAATCTCTTTTCAGAAAATCTTTGATGGTCTTTGCTACGGCCTCTCTAAATACAGATAGGTGGGTACCGCCTTGAGACGTGTTTTGCCCGTTGGCAAACGACATGATGCTTTCTCCCGTATCGTTTGTATGAGTAATGACCATTTCAATGTCGTGCCCCATAAGGTGAATGGGAGGATACAAGGTTTCTTCTGCCATATTTTCATTGACCAGATCCAACAGCCCGTTTTTTGAAGCAAAGACTTTGCCATTGAGCGTAAGGGTAAGCCCTTTGTTCAGGTAGGCATAATGCTTAAGCATTTCTTCTACAAATTCCAGTTGTATGGAATAATCGGGGAAAAGTTCAGGGTCGGGTGTAAAACTTACGAGCGTACCGTTTTTTTCTTGGGAAGTTACCTTTCCTTCTTTTTGTAAATGGCCTTTGGAAAAGCGTCCAAACTGACTTTCTCCGTTTCTGAAAGAAGCTATGTGAAAATCAATCGAGGTGGCGTTGACGGCTTTCAGTCCTACGCCGTTCAATCCCACGGCTTTCTGGAAGGTCTTGTTGTCGTACTTGGCCCCTGTATTCATTTTGTTGGCAGCTTCTATGACTTTGCCAAAAGGTATGCCTCGCCCATAGTCACGTACTGTGACTTTTTTATCGTTGATGGTGACCTCTATCACTTTCCCGTGGCCCATGGCATATTCGTCTACCGAGTTGTCAACCACCTCTTTAAGGAGTACGTAAAGTCCGTCGTCCGGAGTACTTCCGTCACCGGATTTCCCTATATACATACCCGGTCTGAGCCTGATATGCTCATTCCATGCAAGGGTTTGAAAATCTTTTTCTGTATACGTTGACTTGATTTCTGACATAAGGGCACAAAGATAAAAATTCCTGTGGAAGTTATTTATTTAATTTATGATTACATTTGTAAATTGTATAAAAATAACAAAATTCACAAACTATTGATATGAAGGGAAGGATTTCTCAAATCATCGGCCCTGTGGTGGACGTGGTATTTTCGTCTGCCGGTAAAAAAACCCTACGGTTGCCCGGAATATACCATGCATTGGAAGTAATACGTCCCGACAACAAGAAAGTGGTTCTGGAAGTGCAACAGCACATTGGAGACAATACGGTACGTACGGTAGCCATGGATACTACAGACGGACTGTCCAGGGGACTTGACGTACAAGTTACGAAAGGACCCATTACCATGCCTGTAGGCGATCCCGTAAAAGGACGTTTGATGAACGTTACAGGCGAGACCATTGACGGTTTACGCCCTTTAGACAAAACGATTGGGGCGCATCCCATACATAAGGCTCCGCCTAAGTTTGAAGACTTGACTACGTCTGAAGAAGTCTTGTTTACAGGCATTAAGGTGATTGACCTGCTGGAACCTTATTTGAAAGGAGGTAAGATTGGCCTTTTTGGAGGTGCCGGTGTAGGAAAGACAGTGATCATTATGGAATTGATCAACAACATTGCCAAAAGACATAAAGGGTTTTCTGTCTTTGCCGGAGTGGGAGAACGCACCCGCGAAGGAAACGACTTGTTGCGCGAGATGATCCAATCGGGCGTTATTCGCTACGGCAACGCTTTTATGGAAAGTATGGAAAAAGGCGAGTGGGATTTGTCAAAAGTAGATTATGACGAACTGGCCAAATCGCAGGCAACCTTAATTTTTGGTCAGATGAACGAACCCCCGGGAGCCAGAGCTTCTGTGGCACTGAGCGGACTTACCGTAGCAGAAGCCATACGCGACGAAGACGACCAAGTAAAGGATATCCTGTTGTTTATTGACAACATCTTTAGGTTTACTCAGGCCGGTTCGGAAGTGTCTGCTTTGTTGGGCAGGATGCCGTCTGCCGTGGGGTATCAACCCACATTGGCCACGGAAATGGGAATTATGCAAGAGAGGATTGCTTCTACACGTAACGGTTCCATTACTTCTGTGCAGGCGGTGTATGTGCCGGCAGACGATTTAACAGACCCGGCGCCGGCTACTACTTTCTCGCACTTGGATGCCACTACTGTGCTGTCCAGAAAAATTACGGAAATGGGAATTTACCCGGCTGTGGACCCGTTGGAGTCTACTTCCAGGATCTTAGATCCGGCCATTGTAGGGGAAGAGCATTACAATACGGCACAGAGGGTGAAACAGATTTTACAGCGCAACAAAGAATTACAGGATGTCATTTCCATCCTGGGAATGGAAGAGCTATCACAGGAAGACCGCATGACAGTACTTCGTGCTAGAAAGGTTCAGAGGTTTCTTTCTCAACCTTTTACGGTTGCACAGCAATTTACGGGAATTCCGGGTGTAATGGTTTCCATAGAAGATTGTATCAAAGGGTTCAATATGATTTTGGATGGAAAGGTTGACGATGTTCCGGAAAATGCTTTCCTTAATGTGGGAACGATTGAAGAGGCTATAGAAAAAGGAAAAAACACTACATGAAACCGCATATCTTTCTTCAGATTATATCTCCGGAAAAGACCTTGTTTAAGGGAAACGTTACTATTGTCAGGTTCCCCGGGAAGAAGGCTCCTTTTGTGGTACTGAAGGACCATGCCCCCATTGTGTCTTTGCTGGAAAAAGGAGTGATTACGTTTGAAGGGGAATACGGTAAAAAGAAAATACCCATTTCGGGCGGTTTTGTGCAGGTGAGAAAGAACAGGGTGTATGCTTGCATAGATCCATAATAAAGAGGTAGTATGAAAAAACAAAAATCATTGGTTTTTTTAACGGTACTGTTGCTGGTAGGAATTCTTTGGGGCTTGGTAATGTATTTTTTCATTCCTTCCTGGTGGTTTCCTGCTTATGCGGCCATACCTGCATCCTTTATAGTAATATGTGTTTTTGAGAATATATGGATAACAACAGATGACAAGAAAGATCAAAAATGGATGAACAGTTTGATTGCTCAGCGCTTGGTACGTTGGGGAGTCCTTTTGGCTACCCTCATCCTTTTGGTACTATTGGCTCATCCCCCCAAACTGTCCCTTTTGGTCAGTTTTATGGGGTTGTTTTTGATCTATATGTTGCTGACTATTTTTAGTCTTTATGCAGAGCTTCGCAAAAAGCAAAGGCTGAAATGATATAGTATGATGAAGCGTGTACTTTGTGTTTGGTTGTTTTTAGTAGTTTTCCCGTTGTCTTCTAACGTGGCCCGGGCCGCAGAGAAAAAGGAAAGACCGCCGGTAGATATCCGGGAACTGCTGCTGGGGCATCTGAAAGACAGTTACAGCTGGCATTTCTTTACTATGGGCGAAAAAGAAATAGCCCTTCCTTTGCCCATTATTGTTCGTAGCAAAGAGCGCGGTTGGTTTGTCTTTTCTTCTGCACGTTTGCATGAAGAAGAAGGATATAAAGGGTTTACGCTTTCTACAGAAGAGAAAACAGCGGGGAAAGTAGTAGAAACAAACAGTATGGGAGAAACCGTAAGGCCGTTTGATATTTCGATTACTAAAAACGTAGTAGCGCTTTTTTTCTCGTGCCTGTTACTAATGGTTATTGTACTTAGCCTTTCCCGATGGTACACCAAGCAAGAAAAAGAAGGGAACCATAACGCCGTTCCCGGGGGCATTAAAGGGGCTTTGGAATGGTTCATTATGAGCGTTCATGACGGCGTGGTAAAAAGTTGTGTGGGAAAAGACTACCAACGTTATTCGCCCTACCTGCTCACGCTTTTTTTCTTTATTTTCCTAAACAACATATTGGGGTTGATCCCTATCTTCCCGGCAGGAGCCAACCTTACGGGGAACATAGCCGTGACCATGGGGTTGGCGCTTTGTACCATGGTGGCCATTAATGTTTTTGGAAATAAAGAGTATTGGAAAGAGATATTGTGGCCCGATGTTCCCATCTTTATGAAGGCTCCTATACCCATTATGCAGGTGATTGAACTTTTTGGGATCATAACCAAACCCATGGCATTGATGATTCGTCTTTTTGCCAACATTTTTGCCGGGCATATCATTATTTTAGCACTTACTTCGCTGGTGTTCCTTACGGTGGCTATGGGGCCTGCCATCAATGCCTCTATGAGCGTGGTTTCTGTGTTGTTTTCTGCTCTTATGCTGGTACTGGAATTGCTGGTAGCTTATATACAGGCTTATGTATTTACCATGCTTTCTGCTATCTTTATAGGGCTTTCCCGTAAAGAACCCATACCGGTCAAAAAACCGGAATTACCTATTGAAAACCGATTAAAAAAATAATTAATTATGTTACTCTTAACTATTTTACAAGCCAACGGTTTATATACCGTATTTACCAAATTAGGTGCCGTTTTTGGCGCAGCTGTTATTGTAATGGGTGCCTCGTTTGGCCTCAGTAAAATTGGAATTTCTGCCATGGAAGCCATTGCGCGCCAGCCCGAAGCTGCTGACGGGATCAGGATGTCCATGATTATCATTGGGGCTTTGGTAGAAGGGGTTTCCCTTTTCTCTATTATTGTTTGCTTGTTGGTAGCCCTGTAAAATTGTATTTGTTATGGACTTGATGATCCCCGATTCCGGACTGTTGTTCTGGATGCTCATTGCGTTTGGCATCCTGTTTTTGATATTGGCTCGCTTTGGCTGGCCCGCGATTACCGGAATGGTGGAACGTCGTAACGAAAGGATAGACAAAGCACTCTCAGATGCGGCGGCTGCCCGGCAGCTGCTGGCCACGTTAAAATTGCAGGAAGAAAGAATCCTGCAACAATCCAGAGAAGAACAGGAAAAATTACTGGAGCAAACCCGGGCTTTGCGTCAACAATTGATTGAAGAAGCGAAAGCAGCCGCAGAAAAGGAAAGTAAAATACTGATAGAGAAGGGAAGAGAGCAATTGCAATTGGAAAAAGAAGTGGCTATGCAAGAGATTCGTATACAAGTAGCTGCTCTTTCTATAGAGATTGCAGAAAAATTACTGCGACAACAGTTGACAAAAGAAACCAGTCAGCGCGAACTTATTGATCGTTTACTGGACGAATCGTTAACACCACAGGCATAACCTGTAAGTAAGGCTGTGTATGAATAGAGGACTGATAGCATCGCGTTATGCGAACGCTCTGCTGCAATATGCAACAGGGTGTAAAGCAGATTTTCACCTGTATCGTATGATGAAGCAGGTGGACGATTGCTATTGGGCCATACCGGATCTGGAAATAGCCTTTTCTAACAGGACCTTGCTCAAGGAGCAAAGGAAAGCACTTTTTTTAGACCTTTTCCCGGAGTACCATTCCGATGCCTTGCACGTATTATCCGGTTTTTTAGACTTGCTTATAAGACACAAAAGAGAAAGCCTTATGCACTCTGTAGCTATGCAATACGTAGAGAAGTACAGAAACTTGCACGGCATTCTTTACGGAGTACTTACAACGGTAGTCCCTCCGGGAGAGGAGCTTATGGGGAAAATAAAAAAGGCGTTAAAACCGGATCAGCCGGAAAATGTGGAACTGGACTGGAAGAGTGATCCCGGGCTGATAGGGGGGGTTACCTTAACGCTGGGAATGAATGAATGGGACGCTTCTATAAGAACTCGTTTGAAGGAATTACGGGCGTCTTACGGATTAAAAGAGACTTATTGATTTTGTTATGTCAGATTTGATTAAACCTGCAGAAGTAACAGATATACTTAGAATGCAGCTGGAAGGATTGGACAACAGACCTGTCTATGAAGAGAAAGGCGTTGTGCTTCAGGTGAGTGACGGGGTAGTTCGTATTTACGGACTACATCAGGCAGAGGCCAATGAATTGCTTGCCTTTGACAATGGAATTATGGCCATTGTCATGAACCTGGAAGAAGATAACGTAGGGGCTGTACTGCTGGGACCCACCAGCATGATACGGGAAGGAGATAAAGTGAAAAGGACGGGAACCATTGCTTCTATCCCTGTTAGTGAAAAAATGATGGGTAGGGTCATAGACCCGTTAGGGAATCCGTTGGACGGTAAGGGGCCTATAGCCGGTCCTGTCTATGAGATGCCCCTGGAGCGGAAAGCTCCCGGTGTGATATTCCGTCAACCCGTTTCTGAGCCTCTGCAAACCGGTATAAAGTCTATTGATGCCATGATCCCTATTGGAAGGGGACAGCGAGAACTGATTATTGGTGACAGGCAGACGGGAAAAACAGCCATTGCTATAGATACCATTATCAATCAGCGGAACAATTACCTGGATGGGGATCCTGTTTATTGCATATACGTAGCTATTGGACAAAAAGGTTCTACGGTAGCTTCTATTGTCAATGTTTTGGAAAAGCACGGGGCCATGGACTATACGGTCATAGTATCGGCTACGGCCGGCGATCCGGCTGCACTGCAATACTTTGCCCCTTTTGCAGGAGCAGCTATTGGGGAGTACTTTAGAGATACGGGAAGACACGCCTTGGTCATATACGACGATTTGTCTAAACAGGCCGTCTCTTACAGGGAAGTATCACTCATCCTAAGAAGGCCTTCCGGTAGGGAAGCTTACCCGGGCGATGTGTTTTACCTGCACTCGCGATTGTTGGAGCGTGCTGCCAGAATCATTGACCAAGACCAGATTGCGAAACAAATGAACGACATACCGCCCTCTCTTAAAGGGAGAGTGAAAGGCGGTGGGTCCCTGACGGCACTGCCCATCATTGAAACCCAGGCGGGAGACGTCTCGGCTTACATTCCTACCAACGTGATTTCTATTACGGACGGTCAGATTTTCTTGGATACCGATTTGTTTAACCAAGGGTACCGCCCCGCCGTTAACGTAGGGATTTCTGTATCGCGTGTTGGGGGGAATGCTCAATTGGAAGCTATGAAACAAGTGGCCGGAACGTTGAAAATTGACCAGGCGCAATACAGAGAACTAGAGTCGTTTTCAAGGTTTGGAGGAGAAATGGACGCCATGACGTTGCAAATTCTGGATAAAGGACAGAAAAACTCTTTGCTGCTGGTTCAGAAACAGTACCACCCGCTGCCGGTGGGAAAACAGATAGCGTTGCTCTATTGCGGAACCAAAGGGTTGCTGGGAAGGGTACCGGCAGACAAAATACTTGTGTTTGAAGAAAAGTTCCTAAATGTCTTGGAAACAAAACACAACCATACGGTTTTGCAACCGCTCAATAAAGGAGAGATTAACCGGGAAATAACAACCATTATAGAAAACGTGGCAGAGCAAGTGGCCGGATAAACGATGGGATCTTTACGTGAAATAAGAAGGAGGATTGGTTCTGTACAAAAAACGCAGAAGATTACGCAGGCTATGCAAAAAGTAGCTTCTGCCAAACTTCATAAGGCACAGACGTTACTGGGGTATGTACTCCCGTATGAAGTACGCCTTAGGAATATACTTTTGACTTTTGTACACGAAGGATGTATTTCCTGTAAAGATGGCAGCCTTTTTTTACGAAATGAAATGTTACAAACGGCTGTAACAGATGCCCGCGCCGTAAACAAGGTTTCTTTGGTGTTTGTCGCATCCGATACCGGCTTGTGCGGTGCCTATAATTCCAATATGGAAAGGAAGTTGTTTGAGGTTGTGGAAGAATATGCCGGGTTACCTGCAGACCACGTTACATTGTATCCCATTGGACAGAAGATGCTAGAGACCGCTAAAAAAACCGAGCATCCGATAAACGATACGTTTGTGGATCTGATGACCCATTTGTCTTTCTCTTCTGTAGAGTTGTTTGCCAATACACTCATAGAAGAATACAAAAACGGCCTGTCGGATAAAACAGAGTTTGTGTTTTATCATTTTAGGAGTATGGCTTCTCAAGTTATCAGAAGGGATGTGTTACTGCCCTTTCAAGCCATACCGGAAGGAGTGGAAGTGCGTATGCCCGATACGGAACCAAAAGGCAAGCATGGCGTTTTTATTCCCCAGGAGCACCAGACCCGCGTTCTTGGCCCGGATGATGTGGAAGGATACCTTACCGAGCCCAACGGGGAAGAACTGTTAGAAGCATTGCTTTTGCGTGTAATCCAATACAATTTTTACAAATCTGTGTTAGATGCCAACGCTTCTGAACATGCAGCCCGTACCATAGCCATGAAAGCGGCTTCTGAAAATGCGGAAGATCTGATAAAGGATCTAAAGCTTCAATATAACAAAAGCCGCCAGCAAGCCATTACGGCAGAGATCCTGGATATTGTATCGGGATCTGTCAGATAATAATAAAAGTGGGGGTTATGCGCCGCGCATTTTCTCTTTGGTTTTTACCAGATTTTCTTTCAATATATCTACACCTGTGGCTACGGCTTCTTCAAAAGTAGTATAGTTTCGCTCTACCAGCAGATCGTTTCCTGGGAGACGTACACGAATGGCGGCCTTCTTGTTTTCATGACCGGGCACAAGTGAAAGTGTGACATCAATTCCAATGATGGCATCAAAAAAACGTTCCAGTTTTCCTACTTTTTCATGGATAAAGTCCAGTAGTTTTTTGTCGGCATCAAATTTTACGGATTCCACTCTAATGTTCATGATTACCCTCCATTTTTAGTATTTATAAATAAACTCCGGGACCGGGTGTCAGGCCCTGGGGTGTGCTTTTTTATAAGCTTTCTTTAATGTTTCAAAAGTATTGTGAGTATATACCTGAGTTGCAGCCAGCGAAGAATGACCCAACAATTCCTTAATACTGTTCAGGTCTGCCCCTCTGTTTAACAAATGGGTAGCTAGAGAGTGTCGCAGGATGTGCGGACTTTTTTGACCGGTAAAACCGGGCTCCCGGGACAGCTCTTTATGTACCATCTTACTGATTGTTGTCAAAGGCAGTTGTTCTCCATTTTTTTTGCAAAACAACCAAGGCGAAGGAACGCTCCTGCTTTTTATGAAAGACTGCAAATCTTGGACCAAGTTTTCGTGTAACGGAACTTGACGTTCTTTGTTGCCTTTACCTCTTACACGCAATACAGATCTTTGAAAATCAATGTCTTCCATGCGAATTCCGGCAAGCTCGGCACGACGGATGCCGGTGGCATATAACAAATGAATCATCATAAGAGGTTGCGAAAGCGGACGCTCATGATGATCCATCCATACGTTTATTTTTTGTTCTGTATAAAATTCGGGAATGTTGTGCCCTTTTTTGGGTCTTACAAGCAGTTTGAGCACGTTGTCTTTAAGTAACCCTTTGCTTACCAGATATTGACTAAAAGAACTGAGCGCAGAGAGCCTTTGGTATATGGTAGCCGGGCTTAATCCGCTTTCCAGCAGCGAACCTGTGTAGGCGCGTACATCTGCCAGTTCCACTCGTTCCATAGGGTTGCCTTCTTCTGTAAAACCCATAAATTCATAAAAGTGTGAAATGGCCTGATAATAAATGGTTTGCGTTCTTTCGGAGTACCGTTTTTGCACCCTTAAAAACGTTATGAATTGGGTCCTTTGCATGGTAAACAAATATACAAAAAAACGAGGATTAATCCTCGTTATCTTGTAAGCGTTGTTTGTAGATGGCTTTTTTTCTTTGCTCCCTTCTGATTACGGATGGTTTATGGAAAGCCTGACGGGAACGGAGTTCACGAACGATTCCTGTCTTTTCAAATTTTCGCTTGAATTTCTTTAAAGCTCGTTCTATATTTTCACCTTCTTTTACAGGTACAATGATCATGTAATTACAGACACCTCCTTTTGTTATGGGCTGCAAAAGTATACAAAAAAATGGTAAATCAAAGCTTATCCCGTATATTTGCATGTTAATTTCGTTAAATTTATCCAAATCATGAAAATTGAAGGCATTCCTTCCAGCATTCCGCCGGCACTGCCTTTTGATAAGGGTGTTACTCGTGCACCAGTAAGAAAAGACATTTTAACGGTTGAAGAAAAAAAACTGGCGCTGGCCAATGCTTTGCGCTATTTTCCCAAAGAGCAACACACTCAGCTGGCCCCGGAATTTGCAAAGGAGTTGAAAGAGTACGGACGCATTTATATGTATCGGTATCGACCGAAAGACCCTATTACGGCAGGAAATATAGAGGATTATCCGGCAAAGTGCCGCCAAGCAGCAGCCATCATGCTAATGATCAACAACAACCTTGACAGAGCGGTGGCACAACATCCTTATGAATTGATAACGTACGGAGGCAACGGCGCTGTTTTCCAAAATTGGGCGCAGTACAGGCTTTGTATGCAGTACTTGATGGAAATGACAGAGGAGCAAACGCTGGTACTCTATTCCGGTCATCCGCTGGGACTTTTTCCGTCTTCTAAAGAAGCCCCCCGGTTGGTGGTTACTAACGGAATGGTAATTCCCAACTATTCTTCCCGTGACCATTGGGAGAAGCTAAACGCTCTGGGAGTATCCCAGTACGGACAAATGACAGCGGGCTCTTTTATGTATATTGGTCCACAGGGAATTGTGCATGGAACAACCATCACCATAATGAATGCGGCCAGGAAGTTTAAGAAGGAAGGAAAAGGCTCTTTGCTATTTGTTTCCAGCGGCTTGGGCGGTATGTCGGGTGCACAACCCAAAGCTGCTCGGATTGCCGGAGTGGTGGGAGTGGTAGCTGAAATTGATCCCGGAGCCACTTCAAAAAGGTATGAACAAGGTTGGGTAGATGAAGTATATGAAGACCTGGAATTGCTGGCCCAAAGGATACGTAAGGCCAAAGAGACAGGCGAAGCCGTTTCGTTGGCTTACCAAGGCAATGTGGTAGATTTGTGGGAATACCTGGCAGCCTCTGATATACAGGTAGAGATGGGGTCGGATCAAACGAGCCTGCACAATCCTTTCTCGGGAGGGTATTACCCGGCAGGGTATTCATTGGAACGCTCCAGGGAGATGCTGGCTGCCGAGCCCGAACGTTTTGCGGAAGAAGTGAGAAAGAGCTTGCGAAGGCAGGTGACAGCCATCAACACGTTGGCAGAGAAAGGCATGTATTTCTTTGACTACGGGAATGCGTTTTTATTGGAAGCGTCCCGTTCCGGAGCCGATATCTTGAAGGAAAATGGGGAGTTCAGGTATCCGTCGTACGTGCAGGATATCATGGGGCCTCTGTTTTTTGATTATGGGTTTGGACCCTTCCGTTGGGTTTGTACTTCTTCTTTATCGGAAGACTTAAGAGAATCAGACAACATAGCAGCCCAAGTCTTGGAGGAACTGTTGGCAGAAGCTCCTAACGATATCCAAAGCCAGTTGAAAGACAATCTGCATTGGATTTACCGGGCAGAGGAAAACCAATTGGTAGTGGGTTCTCAGGCACGGATTTTATATGCCGATGCCAAAGGCCGGGTAAAGATTGCCTTGGCCTTGAATCGCGCCATAAAAGAAGGACGTATTAAAGCACCTATCGTTCTGGGAAGGGATCACCACGATGTGTCCGGAACGGATTCTCCTTTTAGAGAAACATCTAACATATACGACGGGTCTGCGTTAACAGCAGATATGGCCGTACATAACGTCATTGGAGATGCGTTCCGCGGAGCTACGTGGGTATCTTTGCACAACGGAGGAGGAGTGGGTTGGGGAGAAGTAATTAACGGCGGCTTTGGGTTGGTCATAGACGGAAGCGAGAAGTCCAATGAGCAAATCAAAAGCATGCTCTCCTGGGATGTAAACAACGGTATTGCCCGGCGTGCCTGGGCCAGAAACGAAGGGGCTTTGGCAGCCTTGGAGCGTGCTATGGAAGAAGAACCCTTATTAAAAGTAACCGTACCTTCTCTGGCAGATCCCACCGTTTTACATGCAATAAATGATATTTATTCTTCACAATAATTATGACTGAAAAATTATTCAAAGATTTTCCACCGGTACCTACTCAACAGTGGGAGGAACAGATTGAAAAAGATCTGAAAGGAGCCGATTATGAAAAGAAACTGGTTTGGAAAATCCCCGATGGGGTTGCCGTTCGCCCTTACTACAGGGCAGAAGACTTGGAAGGATTGCCTTATATAGACTCCCTTCCGGGTGAAAAACCTTACCTGAGGGGTACAAAGACAGACAACAACTGGTTGGTAAGGCAAACGTTTGCAATGACAGACCACTTGAAAGAGGTAAATGCCTTGGTGCTGGAAGCGTTAAGCCGAGGCGTTGAGTCGGTGGGGTTCCGAACGGACGCCGGACGGAAACTTACAAAACAAGATATGGCTGTATTGCTGGATCAGGTGCCTTTGACAACGGTTGAATTGGCTTTTTCCGGAGCGTCCTGTACAAACCCCCATGTGCTGTATGCGTTTTTAGAATACGTGAAAGAACAAGGGACGGAGGCAAATGGACTGAGAGTTCGTTTTGAATTTGATCCGCTGGGAGATGCTTTTTTCAACGGCATCCAAGCCGGGAAAGAAGTACTTGATGCTTGGAAAGAGCTGGTAAAAGCAAGCCGTCCGTACCCCGGAATACGCGTAGTTTCTGTTCCGGGTTACCAATGGCAGAACATGGGTTCCGGTATAGTGCAAGAGCTGGGTTGCAGCCTGGCTCTGGGAAAAGAATACATAAATCTTTTGACAGAGGACGGTATGTCCCCGGAAGAAGCAGCCGGTTCTATTCATTTTCATATGGGCATTGGTCTGCAGTATTTTCTGGAGATTGCCAAATTTAGAGCGTTACGGGTATTATGGGACGGTATATGTGGTTTGCCGGCTAGCGTACACGCTACTACCGGTTTTTGGGACCAGACGGCTTACGATATGTATGTAAACTTGTTACGAGGCACTACCGGTGCTATGTCTGCAGCAATTGCAGGGGTAGACTCTCTGGAGGTATTGCCCTTTGACTGCGTACTTTCAGAAGGAACACCGCACAGTTACCGTTTAGCGCGTAACATACAAATCATATTGAAAGAAGAAGCCGGATTCCATAAGGTGACAGACCCTGCTGCCGGATCTTATTACGTAGAAAGCATTACAGACTCTGTACAGAAAGAAGCACAAAAGCTGGCAGACGAAATCCTTGCAAAGGGAGGCTTTTCCAACAAACAAGCCGCTGAGTGGGTGCGTGAACAAATAAAAGCTACACGCCAAAGACGTTTGGAAAGACTGGCCTCGGGAAGGGAAGTGATGGTAGGAATCAACAAGTACCCCGATCCGTTGGGTAAGGCACCGGAAGGCCTGGCAACATTGCCGGAAGAGAAGTGGGAGAGGGCTTCTGCCGAGTTTGAAAGAATGCGATTAAAAACAGAGCAGGCCAAAGAAACGCCGGTAGTTTTTCTGCTGACTTTTGGAAATTTGGGCATGTGCCGAGCCAGGGCTCAATTTGCCACCAACTTTTTTGGGGTAGCCGGATTTAAAATAATAGACAACAACAGGTTTGCTTCTGTTGAGGAAGGCATTCAAGCAGCCCGCAAACAAGGGGCACACGTAGTAGTGGCTTGTTCTTCTGACGAAGAATATGCACAAGGAGTTCCTCAGATTGCCCGGGCATTGGGTAAAGAGGCCATCGTAACGGTAGCCGGTGAACCGGCTTGCAAAGAAGACCTGAAGGCACAAGGAGTCAATCACTTTATAAGCGTTCGCAGCAACTTGTTGGAAACGCTACTTCAATATCAAAACGAACTGGGATTATGAAAACATATTATACAGCCAAAGACCTTGAAAACATGGAACACCTGAATTACGCAGCAGGTATTCCTCCCTACCTGAGGGGCCCCTACAGCACCATGTACCTTCTTAGGCGATGGACCATTAGGCAGTATGCTGGTTTTTCCACCGCAGAAGAGTCGAATGCTTTTTATCGTAGAAACCTGGCAGCCGGTCAAAGAGGCTTATCGGTAGCCTTTGATCTGGCCACCCATCGAGGGTACGATGCAGACCATCCGCGTGTAGTGGGAGACGTAGGAAAAGCCGGGGTTAGCATATGTTCCGTAGAAGATATGAAGGTGTTGTTTGATCAGATCCCGCTAAACCGGATGTCTGTTTCCATGACCATGAACGGAGCCGTATTGCCCATCATGGCATTCTATATAGTAGCAGGACAGGAACAAGGGGCTACTTTGGAAGAGCTTACGGGAACCATCCAGAACGATATATTAAAAGAATTCATGGTGCGGAATACATACATTTATCCGCCCGAATTTTCTATGCGTATCATTGGAGATATTTTTGCCTATACGGCACGCAACATGCCCAAGTTTAATTCTATTTCCGTATCGGGTTACCATATGCAAGAAGCAGGAGCTACCAGCGAGATAGAAATGGCTTATACCTTGGCAGACGGTCTGGAATACTTACGTACAGGCATTAGAGCCGGCATGGATATAGATGATTTTGCTCCCAGAATTTCTTTTTTCTGGGCCATTGGCATGGATCACTTTAAAGAGATTGCCAAAATGCGTGCGGCACGGATGATTTGGGCTAAAATTGTGAAAAGCTTTAATCCCAAAAACCCAAAATCGTTATCTTTAAGAACGCATAGTCAGACTTCCGGCTGGACACTTACAGAACAGGACCCCTATAACAACGTAGCCCGTACGTGTACAGAAGCTATGGCAGCGGCTCTGGGCCATACGCAGAGTTTACATACCAACGCCCTGGACGAGGCCATTGCGTTGCCCACGGATTTTTCTGCAAGGATTGCGCGTAACACGCAGCTATACCTGCAAGATGAGACGGAGATCTGCCGCGGTATAGACCCCTGGGCAGGTTCGTACTATGTAGAAAGCCTCACCCATCAGATGGCTCATAAAGCCTGGGAATTGATTCAGGAAATTGAAGACTTGGGCGGTATGGCCAAGGCTATAGAAACAGGGATTCCCAAGTTACGGATAGAAGAGGCGGCAGCTCGTACTCAGGCTAAGATAGACGCGGGAGAGCAGGTAGTAGTAGGAGTAAACAAATACAGGCTGGAAAAAGAAGATCCCATAGAGATTTTAGACGTAGACAATACCAAGGTTAGGTTGTCACAGATAAAAAGACTGGAAGAACTGAAGAAGAACAGGGATTCTCAAAAAGTAAAAGAAGCATTGCAAGCACTTACCAAAGCGGCTGCAGAAGATTCAGGTAATTTGTTGGAACTTGCCGTAGAAGCAGCCCGCCACAGGGCAACGCTTGGCGAGATCTCAGATGCCTGTGAAGAAGTTGCAGGACGCTATAAAGCTGTAATACGTATGAACAAAGGTGTATATTCAGCGGCATCAAAAGACGATTCTTACTTTGTACAAGCCAGTGAAATGGCAAGCCGCTTTGCAGAACGCGAAGGACGTCAACCCAGAATTATGGTCGCCAAACTGGGTCAAGACGGCCACGACCGCGGTGCCAAAGTTGTGGCTACGGGTTATGCAGACATAGGGTTTGACGTGGATGTGGGACCTTTGTTCCAGACACCGGAAGAAGCAGCCCGCCAAGCCGTAGAAAACGACGTACACATTATTGGTGTATCTTCTTTGGCTGCAGGTCATAAGACATTGGTGCCCCAGGTTGTTAATGCCCTTAAAGAAATGGGGCGTGAAGACATTTTAGTGATTGTGGGCGGTGTGATTCCTGCTCAGGATTATCAGGAATTATACGATGCCGGAGCCGTAGCCGTCTTTGGACCGGGAACTTCGGTATCGCAATGTGCCGTGAGTATGTTGGAGTTGTTGGAGCAGCAATCACAAGAATAGCTCAATCACAAGAAGAGTTGATAGAGCCCTTCCGGGGGGACGTTGCGAAAATAGTCATCCCACACAAAAGGAGACAGACGTTGTGCAATGTCTTCCCGGGTAAGAGGGCATCCCAGTAAGGCCTCTTCTATTTCTTCTGTGGGAGAAAAGAAAAAATAATCTCCATAGATTTTTATCTTTTCAATCTTGCCCTGCGGGGCGTTGAAGCATACTTCAATATTGCCTCCCGGGAAACGTTCTTTTCTGACCGCTTCCCATTGGTATTGCCGGCTGTAGTTCCAGGCAAAAGTTTGGTATTTTTTGTTATGCAAAGTATCAATTCCCTCTTGTTCTTGCGGTTGTAAGGGTTTGTCTGACCAACTTCCGGTCAAGGAGCCGGTTACATGTTCTTTTATCAATTCCATAAAATGCAAGGGAGTCATCTGTGCCGGTAAAAACTCAGACAGATTGCACACTTTACGAGGCCGACTGGCCACTCCGCGTGTTTTTCCTCGGTCTTTCACTTGCAGGGCCTGTGACAAATCTTCCATAGAAGCGCTGAACAGTAGGGTTCCGTGCATCAAAATACGGTCTTTGTACCGTGCTATGGCATTTCCGGAAAACTTACGACCGTCTGTTACCAGGTCGTTACGCCCTTCCAGTGCTGCTTTTACACCCAAGGTGTTTAATACCTCCAGGATGGGACGTGTAAAACGAGCAAAGGCACCTGCTGTATCCATGCCGGGCACATACCGGTCTATAAATGTATAATTGATATTGCCCAAGTCGTGAAATACGGCACCGCCCCCGCTCAAGCGGCGTACTACAGGAATATCATGCTTCTTTATATAGGCTCTGTTAATCTCTGAAAGTGTATTCTGGTTTCTTCCCACAATAACGGCTCGGGCATTCCTCCACAAACGGAAAACAGGCTCTGTCTGCGTAGTGAGCAAGTATTCTTCTGTGGCCAGATTTTGATAAGGATCAGTGGTGTAGTCTACGATGCATCGCATGTTGTTCTGATTTTTTGATAACCCATTTGTATAACCAAAAGACCAACAGGCCTGTAATTAAACCCAAAAGGGCTCCGCACACCACGTCCAGCGGAAAATGTTTGCCCACATAAATACGGCTGTACGATACCAGGGTGGCCCATAAGAAAATAAAAAACGAATATCTTTTTCTGCGAAACAACCGGCCGGTTACCGTTGCCAGTCCAAATACGTTGGCTGCGTGCGAAGAAACAAAAGAATACAAGCCGCCTTTTCCTTCCAGCAGACGAAAAGTGCCTTCCCAGCCGGGCATATGCGACGGACGCAAACGCTGTACTCCTTCTTTTAGTAAAGAGGCAGACAGCCTGTCTGTTACTAGGAAGGTAAGCAAGACGGCCAGTAAGGCAAAGAGGGCTTTTTTACGGGGAAATACATAGAACAGACAACCTAAAAGGATCAGGTACATGGGGATCCAGACATAGATATTAGAGAGAAATTTCATAATGGGATCCAGGAACTTGCAGTGTGCTCCATTCAGAGTAAAGAAAAGAGCGTGATCCAATTCCACTAAGGTTCGTAGAGCAGATTCCATATGCTTTCTTTCAGTTGTGTGATGTTTTTACCGGTAACGGAAGAAATAAAGAGTACGGGTAAAGAATCCGGTACATGCTTTGCCACTTCTTTTTCACTTTCTTCATCCAGCAGATCTGCTTTTGTTACAGCAAGTATGCGTTCTTTATCCATCAGCTCGGGTTTGTATTTTCTAAGTTCTTCAAGCAATACCTTATATTCTTTGGCTATGTTGGAACTGTCTGAAGGAACCATAAACAGTAACATAGAGTTGCGCTCAATGTGTCTAAGAAACCTTGTGCCCAGTCCTTTCCCTTTGTGTGCACCTTCTATAATACCGGGTATGTCTGCCATTACAAAAGACCTGTGATCAGATAACTCCACTATGCCCAGTTGCGGAGTAAGCGTAGTGAACGGATAATCGGCTATTTTGGGACGTGCTGCAGATACGACAGAGAGCAACGTAGACTTTCCGGCGTTGGGAAAACCAACCAGTCCTACGTCTGCCAGCAGCTTCAATTCCAGGATAAACCATCCCTCTTCTCCTTTTAGCCCCGGTTGTGCATACCTGGGAGTTTGCCGCGTGGCAGACTTAAAATGCGTGTTTCCCAGACCTCCTTTTCCGCCTGTACATAACGTGTATTCTTGCCCCGGTTCTGTAAGTTCAATAAGTGTTTTGTCGCTGCCTGCACGTTTTACTACCGTTCCTTGAGGAACCTCAATCCAAGCGTCTTTGCCGTCGGCCCCTGTGGCACAATTTCTTCTGCCCGGTTCTCCGTGTTCCGCCCGAATGTGTTTTTTGTACTTTAAATGGATCAGCGTCCAGAACTGAGGATTTACTTTCAATATCACGTGACCTCCTCGGCCTCCGTCGCCTCCGTCGGGTCCTCCCTTGGGTACAAATTTAGCCCGCATCAGATGGGCAGAACCGGCTCCTCCGTCCCCCGAAGCACAAAAGATTTTTACATAGTCTACAAAATTTGATTGAGACATTGTTTTACTTGATTGAAAGTATGTTCCGGAGTTTGGGAACTGTCAACAGCTACAAATTTATCTTGTTTTTTATAATGATCAACAATGGGTTTTGTGAGGGTGTGATAGGTGGTAAGGCGGTGCTTTACTTTGCTTATATCTGTGTCGTCGGATCTGTTTTCAAGGGTACCACGGCGTAATATGCGGGCTGCACAAACATCGTCTGATAGGTTTAGCAGGATCATTAAGTTCAGCGGTTCGCCCTTATCTTCCAGAAGGCGGTCTAACGCCTCGGCTTGTGCCTGTGTGCGAGGAAATCCGTCAAAAAGAAAACCGTGCATTTGAGGATGTTCGTCCAGGCTGGAAGAAATCATGGATATAACAATGTTGTCAGAAACTAGGTCGCCTCTTTCCAGGATGGGAGCTACTTTTTGCCCCAAGGGTGTTTTTTGTTCTACTTCTTTTCTGAGCATATCTCCTGTGGAAAAATGGATTAAGTCGTATTTTTCTGCCAAAGTTTTGGCCAAGGTTCCTTTTCCGGATCCGGGAGGTCCGGCTACTATAATATTAAGCATGGTTTAATCTATTACATAAATGTCTTTTAATTGCCTTCCCAGATGGTTGTAGTCTAAACCGTAACCTACTACAAAATCGTTAGGTATACTAAAGCATACGTAATCAATGGCAGATTGCTGTTGGTATGCTTGGGGTTTGAATAACAAGGTGCAAACTAAAATACGTTTGGGATTCCTTTTGCTTAAATCCTCTTTTAGCTTAACAATGGTATTGCCACTATCCACCACGTCTTCTACAATAACAACGGTTCTGTTGGTAATATCATGGCACAACCCTAATACTTCCACTACCTTTCCCGTACTTTCTGTTCCGCTGTACGAAGCCAGTTTAACAAAAGTGACTACGCTGTCCAGTCGGATCTGTTTCATTAGGTCTGCAATAAACATAAAAGAACCGTTCAGGATACCAATAAAAACCGGGTTCTCCTCTTCTTTTAAGTCCCTGTTTATCTCTTTAGCTACGCGCCCGATGGCTTTTTCAATATCTTTGTACGGAATATAGGTCCGAAAAGTTTTATTTTGAAGGGTTATACGTTCCATTGAACAAAATTAATTATTAAATTTGAATTTATAACAGAGATAATCATGAATCCTCAAGTTAGTATCATAATGGGCAGTTTATCAGACATGCCTATAATGGAAGAAGCAGCTCTTTTTTTGGACCAAATGGAAATCCCTTTCGAGGTGTTTGCACTTTCGGCACATCGTACTCCGGAGCGGGTAGCAGCGTATGCCAAAGAAGCCAAACAAAGAGGAGTTAAGGTAATTATTGCAGGAGCAGGAGGGGCAGCTCACTTGCCGGGCGTTATAGCTGCTTATACAAGGGTGCCGGTCATTGGGGTCCCTGTAAAATCTGCACAGTCGGTGGCCGGGCTGGATTCTATTTTATCTATTCTACAAATGCCGTCGGGGATTCCCGTAGCTACCATGGCATTGAATGGTGCCAGAAATGCCGCTATTTTTGCGTTACGCATTTTAGCGTTGGCCGATAAAAAACTGGCAAAAAAAGCAGAGGATTTTCAAAAGTCAATGGCTCAGAAAATAGTAGAGGCCAACGATTCTGTAAAAGACATCAAATACCCATTTAAAGTAAATTAACCATAAGTTGAACAGTGCTCATCAGAGGGGAGCGCACGAAGGGAAGAAAATATGAGAATTGTTTTTACTGTGCTGTTTTTCAGCATGACATTTTATGCGGTACATGCACAAAATGCAGAGACTTATTTAGAAGATCTGGTACAAAACGAAGGTTTTTCTGCGTATGATCTGGAAGAATGGATGCAAACGCGTAGCAATCTGAACGCAGCAACGCGCGAGGACCTGGAGCATCTGGGTTTTCTTTCTCCGTATCAGGTAGCCTCGCTTCTGGATTATCAAAAAAGATACGGCACTTTTTTTACATGGCAAGAAGTGCTTCTTATTCCGGGATTTTCAAAAGAAGATACTGCTCTTTTACAATTGTTTTTCACGCTGGAAGAAGTGAAAAAAGCCGAGAAAATTACGTGGCGTTCGCTTCTTAAGCAAGGGAGAAATACATTAATGATGCAGACGAGAACGTTCTTTCCCAGAGGAACGGAATACAGCCCCATAACAGAGCAGGAATACCTTAAGCGTCCCAATTCCCGGTACCTGGGCAAACCTTGGTATAGGTATGCTCGTTACGATTACCGTTTAAAAAACAAGTTGCAATGCGGTTTTGTTTTAGAAAGTGACGCCGGAGAGAAGGCTCCGGCAGATTTTATATCTGTTCATGTGCAAGCAAAAGACATGGGCGTGCTGAAAACACTTGTGGTGGGGGATTACCGTGCTCGTTTTGGACAGGGATTGTTGCTGTGGAACGGTATGCTGTTTGGGAAAGCTTCTTCTACGGGTACGTTGTGCAACAAAGAAATGGGCTTGACTGCGTATGCTTCGCGAGACGAAAATAAGTTTTTCCGGGGTGCAGGTGCTCACTTCAATCATAAAAACCTGAATCTTACCGTTCTCTTCTCTTATTGTCCCATAGATGCCCGTGTAACAGAAGAGGGATTTACTTCTTTGGTTACTACCGGGTACCACAGAACTCCCTTAGAGTTGGAGAAGAAAAATACATTACAAGCCCAGGTAGCCGGGATGAACTTTTCCTACAAAAGGAACGATTGGAAAGTGGGGGTTACACTGTTGGGATACGGGTACGATAAACCCGATGCCGGAACCATTACTTATTACAACGTGCATAAAAATAGGACCTTACCATTTGGCGGAGTGTCTGCAGATATGATGGTAAGGCTGCGTTCGCTGCGTTTTTTCTCCGAGCTGGCCATTGATTTGGGAGGGGCTCCGGCCGTTGTGGCAGGCGCTATCCATTACGGTAAAAACGGTAGTAAGTCCGGCTTGTTGTTGCGGTTGTTTTCTCCACGTTATACGACGGCTTACGGTGCGCCCTTAGGGCGTAACAGTACCTCTTCCAATGAAATGAGTGTGCAGTTGACTACTACACAGCCGCTACCTAGCCGATGGAAAATAGAAGGCAGTGTATGGATGTACCATTTTCCCCGGCCCAGGTACTTGTGCCGTATGCCTTCGTACGGATGGGATACACGGGTGCAGTTGCATAAAAAAGATCACCACCTGCAGTTGCGCCAACAAAGGTCTTTATCAGACAAAGGAACTTTGGATAAAACGTTACTCTCTTTGCGAACAGGCTTTTCTTTGTCTCCCAATCTTACACTTTGGTTACGTTCAGACGGTACGTACAGTCAACTGAACGATAGTACCAACTATCAGATGGGAGGAGCTGCCTATGCCGAACTTGGGTACGACAATAAGAAAAGTACCTTAAGAGGTTCTTTGCGTTTGTCTGTATTTTATACGGGATCTTGGGATAGCAGAATTTATTTTTACGAAAGGGATGTGCTGTACGGTTTCTCCATTCCGGCCTTATATGGGAAAGGCGTAAGAAGCTACTTGAATATAAAATACACGCCTTTTTCTTTTTTTGAGGTATGGTTTAAAATGGCCTGTCAGTGGAAAGAAACGGTTTCTTTTGATGGCAAGATTCAAATCAGAGTACGTTTCTGATATGAGGGACAAAATCTTTTCCTGCCAGTAATTTCAGAGCACTGGGAAGGATGGTGAAGGTGTACGGAGGGGTACCCATAAGTTCACCGTCTGTTTCCAGGTGAGTTGTTCTTTTGGTGCCCGGAAGGACCTCTATTTTTTTGCCTCTGCCGTGGTGGGCCTCCTTAAAAGCATATACGTTACCCTCTACAAAATCTTTGATTCTAACAGCCAGTTTTACTTTGCTCATGGGCTCCACCAGAGTGATATCAAACAAGCCGTCGTCCGGTATAGACAGCGGTAGGGCTCTCATACCGTTTCCTATGCACGTTCCCATGCCTACGCTGCAGGTAAGTACCGGGCCTTCATAGAACATATTGCCGTCTACAAGAATACGCAAATCTGCAGAACGGTATAAAAGAAATTGATGCAGCAGACTGGACATGTACTGCGGTTTTCTTTTGCCGTTTGCCATTTCTAACTGCCTTTCATAATGCCTGATTACGGCAGCATCCAGCCCCATACCCGCCGCATTGACAAAGTAACGCGTACGTTCAATGCCAAAATCCTGAAAAGACACCATTCCCACATCGGTGAATATGGCTTTGTTAGTAAGGATGGTTTCCATGGCCTGAGCGTAATCTGTTGGGATGTTGTAGGCTCTTACAAAATCGTTTCCTGTACCAATAGGGATGACTCCCAAGGTTATGAGTTGTGTAGATACGTCTTTCTGGTAAAATATCCCGTTAGCCACTTCATGGAGTGTGCCGTCCCCGCCAATCACAATAAAATTTCGGAACCCTTCCTGTACCGCTTCCAATGTTATGGTTACGGCATGGTACTTGTGTCTTGTAAACACACATTCAAAGTTCAATCCGTGCTCTAGGAAATGCTTTGAAATATGAGGCCACATGACAGCAGTTCTTCCTCCACCGGCTACCGGATTGAGTATGATCATCCATCTTGAAGAAGACATATCATTGATTTTGAGATGAGAAATCAAAATTAAGAATAATTGTTGTATTTAATGTATATTTGCCAGACTTAAACGAAAAAGACATACTTATGGGTAAAGTAATTGCTATTGCCAATCAGAAAGGGGGTGTGGGAAAAACGACTACTGCCATCAATCTGGCAGCTTCCTTGGCCGTAATGGAAAAGAATGTGCTTCTGATAGATGCAGATCCGCAGGCAAACACTACCTCGGGTCTTTGTTTTGATCCCAATGCAAGCAGTGGCGATACTTTGTACGATTGTCTTATTGGAAAGACCCCTATTGAAAACACCATCATTCAGACAGAAATTGAAGGATTGAAACTAATTCCTTCGCATATAGATTTGGTTGGGGCTGAAATAGAGTTGTTATCTGTTCCCGAACGGGAAAAGGTAATAAAGCAAAACTTGGATACCATTCGGCAACATTTTGATTATATTTTCATTGATTGCTCTCCATCTCTAGGTCTGATTACGGTGAATGCGCTTACTGCAGCAGACTCTGTTATTATTCCCGTTCAATGTGAATTTTTTTCGTTGGAGGGACTGGGTAAACTGCTTAATACCATCAAGATTGTTCAAAGCAGGCTGAACCCCGACCTGGCCATTGAGGGCTTCTTGCTCACCATGTATGATGTTCGTTTGCGTTCACACAATCAGATTGTGGAAGAGGTGAGGCATCATTTTCAAGATATGGTATTTCAGACGGTTATACAGCGTAACGTGCGATTGAGTGAGTCTCCCTCTCACGGAAAGCCTGTCATACTGTACGATGCCACTTGTGTAGGCAGCAATAATTACTTGAACTTGGCTAGGGAGTTTTTAAAGAAAAATCAACATGACTAAGAAACCGGCTTTAGGTAAAGGGCTGGGAGCCTTGATATCTGAAACGCCTTCGCTTGGAGATTGGAAACCAAGAACGCCCGTAGTACTTCCGCAAATGGAAGGCACTTCTTTAGTAGATATGAATTTCATAGAAGTGAATCCGGAGCAACCGCGGAAAGAGTTTAATGAAGAATTGTTGGCCGAGCTGGCAGCCTCTATCAAAACATTGGGGCTCATTCAGCCCATTACGCTCCGCAAGCAGACAGCCGGAAAGTATCAGTTGGTAAGTGGAGAAAGGCGGTTGAGAGCAGCTAAAATGGCCGGCCTCACAAAGATTCCTGCTTACATAAGGCAAGTAGAAGATGGCGAACTGCTGGAAATGGCGCTGGTAGAAAACATTCAACGTGAAAACTTGGACGCCATGGAAATTGCTTTTGGGTTTCAACGGTTGATTGAAGAATGTAAGTTAACACAAGAACAATTGGCAGAAAGGGTTGGGAAAAAAAGGGCGACGGTGGCCAATTACCTTAGATTGATTCAATTACCGGCTCAAATTCAGTTGCTCATACGGGCCGGCGCATTGTCTATGGGGCACGCCAGAGCGTTACTTTCTTTAGACGACAATACCTTACGCTTAGATCTGGCAAAAACCATTGTAGAAAAAGATCTGTCGGTAAGACAGGTAGAAGAAAGAGTTAGGTCTGCCCATGCCCAAAAGGAAAAAAGCACAGACAAGGTAGAAGAGCCGAAAGAGCTGCCTGACGTATATTACCGCGTGTTGGAAAAAATAGGCAGGTACTTCAATCACAAGATCAGTGTGAAAAGAAATGAGAAAGGAGAAGGCGTCTTTACCATTTACTGTTCCAGCGATAAAGAAATGGAATCTTTCCTGGAAGCCTTGGAAAAAAATAATATTTAGCCGGTTTTATACACGTGAAACGTATCCTGATTCCTTTGTTGTGTGTACTGTTTTCCGTTCCTGCAGCGTACGGTCAATTTGCCGTAGATATGGGAGAGGGAGGCAGACCAAGCACACAAGATACAACGGTACAGGCAAAAGAAGCATTTCGCTTGAAAACGTATTTTACGGCTTTGGCCGGAAAAGATACGCTCAAGTTGGGGCGCGTTTTCTCAGGAGCAGTTGTGTTGCCGGGATATGCCCAGGCATACCACCGGGAATATTGGAAAATACCCATTACCTATGCAGGTATTGGGGCCGGTATTTATATGGGCCGCCACTTTCATACAAAATTTAGAGCTACAGAAGACGATGCGTTTGAGCTGTACAGAAATTTGTGTTACGTGGGGGCAGGTTTGTTCTATTGGGGAAGCCTTTTAGATGGGGTGATGCAATTCAAACATGATAAGCCTGTTCTCCCGGCTCGTGCTACACTTTACTCGGCTTTGCTCCCCGGTTTGGGGCAAATTTACAACGGAGATTACTGGAAGGTTCCCATCGTCTACGGGGGGCTTATTGCCTGTGGGTATTTTTGGCAATACAACGGCTTGCAGTACAAGCGTTACAAAACCATGTATAACCATGCCATGGCCAACCCTCCCCGATACGACGGATGGATGAGACCGGAAGATTTAAAATGGTACCGAGACACGTTCAGACGCTTTAGAGATTATTCCATTCTTGCCACAGTGCTGGTGTATGCACTAAATATAATAGACGCTAACGTATTTGCACATTTTCAAGATTTTGATATAAGTGACGACCTGACCCTCCGTATCGAACCCGGTTTTATTCACCATGTGGCATACTCCGGTACGTTACCTCAGGTTGCAGGGATACATATGAAACTTACCTTTTAAATTTGGCTCCATTTATGAAACCTAACCCATTTATAAAACGTAATCCATTTATGATGAGGCGTAAGATTTTTTGCTTTTTTGTTTTATCTATTGTGCTTTTTGCTACTACTGCTAATGCACAGATTTTAAGAAAACCCACCAAAAAAGAATTGACACAAAAAGTAGATTCTCTGTTAAGACTTACAGACTCGTTGCAACAAGCCTTACAAAGCTTGGACATACCGGCCATAGATACACTTTTTATAGAAAATGAAATCAATGAAGGAGGTTTTGACAACGCATCCGGCACCCTTAATTTTGGGAACTTTACCTTACCTGATACAGATTCTTTGAGTACAGAGCAACGTTTAAGTTTGTACTACCACCAGAATCAGCTGAACCAGAGGCAATCGGCTATGACGCTGGAAACGTTGGATACGGCCATTCTCACCTCTAACATACCGGATTCTGTATATATTGAAAGGCTTACCAGAATGAATTCTTTCATTAAGCTGCCTTACAACAACATTGTCAAAAACCATATCATTCACTACACACAAAAGATGCCCGACCGCATTCCTACTATATTGGGTTTAGCACAATACTACATGCCTTTGTTTGAAGAGATTTTCCATGCGTACGATATGCCGCTGGAACTGAAAGCCATGGCAGTGATTGAATCTGCACTCAATCCCAGGGCCGTGTCCAGGGCAAGGGCTACGGGTATGTGGCAGTTTATGTACAGAACGGCACTGAACTATAACTTGACTATTAATTCTTATGTAGATGAGCGGTTAGACCCTATGGTATCAGGCGATGCAGCAGCACGGTACCTGATGGATTCGTACCGGATTTTTGACGATTGGATATTGGCTATAGCCTCTTACAATTGTGGAGCCGGAAACGTGAACAAAGCCATACGAAGGTCCGGGGGATCTAAAGAGTTTTGGGAGATCTATCCTTTCTTGCCACGCGAAACACGTGGATACGTACCTGCTTTTGTAGCAGCGTTATATACCATGAGGTACTATGCTGAGCACCAGATAAGGCCTTTGCCCGTTGAAATGCCGGCACATGTAGACACGTTTGAAATCAATAAGATGTTGCACTTTGAGCAAGTGACTTCTTTGATTGATATTTCCATTGACCAGCTAAGGGATTTGAATCCTCAATACACCAAAGACGTAGTTCCCGGTGTGGAACGTCCCTATATTTTACGCATTCCTTTTGAATACAGCGGAGATTTTGCGGCGTTACAAGATACCATATACGCGTTTAAGGACAGTGTTTACTTTAGCCCGCTTATTCTGAGTACGCGTGCCACAGCCTCTGACACTCAAATTACCCACAGGGTACGTTCCGGAGAAACGCTCAGCCACATTGCCTACCGGTACGGTGCCAGAATTGCCGACATTAAATACTGGAACGGCCTACGTTCAGACAGGATTGTAACCAACCAGCGGTTGATCATTTACACCAACCGTGCAGCAGCCCCTGCCCGCCAGACACAAGCCTCGGCAAGCTCTGCGGGGCAGGCACAGTCTGCTGCCCAGCCACAAGGCAATTTGATCACACACCGTGTACAGAAAGGAGAAACGCTGGGCGGCATTGCAGAAAGATATAAAGTGAGCGCAGCCAACATCCGCTCCTGGAACAATATGCGAAACAACACCATTTATGCCGGAAGCTCCTTAAAGATCTACACCTCTGCCACCATCTCTACGTCACACGACAGTGACTTTGAATATTATACGGTAAAAACAGGCGACAGCCTGTGGGACATCGCCAACAAGCTGGGACTGACCGTACAAGGCATCCGAGGACTAAACGGCATGGGAAACAACTCCCGTATCTACCCCGGCCAGAAGCTTAAAGTCCGCAAGCTGTAGTTTCTTACCCAGTGCTCTTGGATTTTGGCGCATTTTAAAGCGCTGCTTCGCAGCTCCTTCTTTCTTTTTTTTGTGTGCTAGCAATTGAGTGCGTCGCACTCGGGGGTTAATCTATTGAACTACTGCATGTTACTCAAAACGTGCCCCCGGGGGACGTTTTCAATAATCAGCTATGACACAGGGGGTTAACTGCTTAGTGCGACGCACTAATTTCCGGGTGCTTTGGCGCGCTAGATTCAATCTAGCGACCATGACAATGTTAGTCTTTTATACAACGTACTGAAAAACCGTGATCTGAGGTATCTACGTAATTGTGCAATTTTGGAGAATCGTAAAACAAATACCAAGCTCGAGCTGTGACATTGACAAGAAAAATGGATCCCCACCAAAAAGCATCGGTTTCAACACCTTTAAAGTCTTTGAGAAAACTATAATAACCTCCCGGTAAAGCAGAAAAACCCGATTTATTTATAAAATCGGGATAATCGCTATTGCCAACAGCTCCCTCAACCGAGGAATATTTCCACTCCTTGCTGTCAGCCATGGATTTAGCAATTTTTTGATCTTCATCTCCTGACGTACCATCGAAATTGTATCCATTGTTCAGCAAATAACCCTGCAATTGTTCCCATTCATAATCATTAGGCAAATGCCACCCGGAAGGACAAGCAATCTTGGCTGCCTGCCAGTTATACAAAACCCCAAGTTTACGGTAATTGGAATTTTTCTTGGCTTCTTTTACATCTGTTCCGCTGTATCCATATACATAGTAACAAGGGATTTTTGTGGATTTCATGCTTTGACTTGTTACGGTGGGCAAGTAAGCTAAATTCCTAGCCATCCAGGTTTGTCCTCCAATGTTTACTGTCTTGTACACATTGCCATCCCTGGTATCAATACACACTCCAAAAACACCATCTATATCCAAAGCGTCATTAGGAATACATGTTTGCAACATAATTCCTGCAAATAAGAGAAACATCATTTTTTTCATAATTATTCGTCTTAGTCTTATCAATTTCTTACACATCGTACAGAAAGCCCGTCTGCTTTAAAAGTTTGCGTCTCCAGACCCACATTGTGTTGATAACTTAACTCAAGACAACGTGCATTTTCTTGATCATCAGCTGTAGCCGTCCACCAATACCCTGCTTCCCCTATATCTCGATATTGTAACGGATGCGAAAGCGCTCCTCCCGGAAGGGCTGAAAACCCGCTTCTGTTGTTGGCGTTGATGTTCGGTTCTTTCCAGTGGGTAATGGCTTTTAATCTGCCTCCTACATTATTTTTAACATGACCGGCCAATTGCTTCCATTCCTCATGTGTGGGCAAATGCCAGCCGTCCGGACAAGCAGTCAGAGCCGCATGCCAATTGTACAGTGCACCATATGTTTCGTAATTTTCCGTTGCTTTGGCTGCAGCCAAGTCTCCACCGTCATAATCGTATACAAAGTATTGCTTCTTTGTTGTAACCTCTTCACTAAGATTTGTGACATAAGGCATAAATGCCAAGTTTTCTGCCATCCAGATTTGTGTGCCGATTTTTACCATCTTGTATTCCTTCCCGTCACGGCTGTCCGTAAAAGTAAAAATAGGAACTTCTTGTGGGGTACAGGAATAGAATAGTGCAAACGCAAGTAAAGCAAATAAAATTTTCTTCATAACATGAGGTTTTACTACGTAAATATAAGAATTTAATTGAGTGCGTCGCACTCGGAGGTTAATCTGCTGAACTACTGCATGTTACTTAAAACGTGCCCCTGGGGGACGTTTTCGATAATTGGCTATGGTACAGGAGGTTGACTGCTTAGTGCGACGCACTAATATGTAGCTACCCGGGATCTACATCTACTCTGTATCTGGCGGGGGCTAGGGAGGTGTCTTTGATGACAGCGGCAATGGTGTTTTTGATGTCCTGAGCTTTAGAGGTTTTGGGTAAGGTGTATTGCAGGCGATAGGTGAAATGGAGGGAGCGCCATACAGTAGGTACGAACGGGCCTTCTATACGTATGCCTGTGCCGGCTTTTAGAAGCTGCGAATGCAACTGTTTTATTTTTTCTTCTGCTACTGTTTTATTGTGATGCCATACGGTAATATGGATCAGGCGTGTATAAGGCGGGTAACGGAACATTTGCCTTTCTTGCAATAAAGAGGAAAAAGTGCTTTCCATCTTCCCTGTTTGCAGGTATTCAAAAAATGGATGCTCCACGTTAGCAGTCTGGACACAAATAGTAACAGGGGAAGATTCGGGAACAGAAATGAGTTCAGTAACTGGTGCAGCTTCAGGAGCAGCTTTAGGAATAGATGTGGGGTCAGTAGCAGATGTGGAGTCAGGATCAGCGGTAGGTTGTGCGGCTACCCAACAGAGGATATCTGCCATCAGGTGGAAGGCTTGTTCTGCCGCGCGAAAATTCTTAGCGGACAGAAAGATATCCATGCCCAAAAAACAAATGAGCCCAATGTTTGGTTTCAGATGATGGTGTGTTTGGAAGGGGCGGCACCCTGTGATGTTTTCTTCTTCCGAGAATTCCTCCCATAAAGAGGGATCACCCTGGATTAGCAATACCTCCCTGCCTTCTGCTTTGCATTGGTCTATCTTTTCCCGGGTACGGAAATCTATGGGTTTGGCTGCAGAGACAGCCGGGTAAGATAGGGAAGTATTGATGACGGTTACTTGTTGGAAAGAAAGCTCGGGCGTAGGAATGTCGGGATACATCTTGTACTTGCCGAGGTAAAGGTTGTACAACGTTTCTAGGGAAGGCGAGGCAGAGCCCAAAATCACACGAGATGCAAACATATGTCCCAGCATTAAAGCTGTGTCTCTGCCGTGAAGTAAAGGAAGGGCGTCTGTTTTCTTGTGGCCGGGATGTTCTTCGCGTTCAACAATGATAAGTTCCGGGTGAGTAAATGGCAACAAAAGCGCCTGGTGCATGCCTACCACTGCGCAAGGGTAACCCGCATACAATTCCCTTCTGGCCCTGCCCAGTTCCTTGGCTGTTCTTTTGGAATGGAAACAAAACAGCCGGTCTTCCAACCCCGGCAACAGAGCATTGTAAAGGGCTTCGCAGGAAACCATATCGGGGCATAAAACCAGGCATTGTTTTCCGGTATGAATAGCTGCCAGAATTTCTTTTTTATAAATTTCTGTGCGTTTGCCGAGTTGCAGGTAAAGCGGAAGCTCTGCTGAAGGAAGAGGGAGCGAAGTGCTTGCCGAAGCGTTGGCCGAAGCTTCTTCCGGAGCTTGTGCCGGAGTTTCTTCCGAAGCGTTGGCCAAAGCTTCTTCTGAAGTTTCTTCCAGGGCGGGTGCGCGGCGTTTGAATTTCCAGGAGGAAGAGGCCATTTTGGCGACTAGGCCTGTGGGGCAGAGGTAGTAGGAGGCTATCCAATGCCAGAAACGGAGTGTTTTTTCCGGAACAACAGGTAACTTTTCCTCTATGCTCAGGATGTTCTTTATGTCGCTTCTGGAAAGCAGTTCAAGCTCTTTTTCAAGAACGGGTGCCATGTCAGAGATGGGCGCAACGCTCAAGGTGCGCTTAGCATCCAAAGTGGGTGCAGCGTCATGGCTGTGTGGAGCGTCAAGGGTGTGCGGAGTGTCAAAAATGTACGTGATAATTCCTGTTTGGATGCGATTGCCCACCGGGGCCGTTACTTGTTTTCCCGGCGCGGCTGCCGGGGCAAGTTCCGGGGGGATCCGGTAAGTAAATTCACTATCCAAAGCCAAAGGAAAAAGTATGTGCGCATACGTGTCTTTCATCGCATAGTTTGTTCTGTGCATAGTTTGTTCCTGGCATAATTCGTTCCGTGCATATTGTTCACCGCATATTATGTACGGTTTCTGCTACTTCTTCCATAAGCCAGAAGGGAGTGGAGGTGGCACCGCAAACACCTACGGTATCGCCGGGGGTAAACCATTGGGGAGAAATGTCTCCGGGGTTTTCTATGGCATAGCTGCGCGGGTTGGCTTCTTTGCACGTTTGAAAAAGGACCTTGCCGTTGGAGCTTTCTTTGCCGGCCACAAAAAGGATGAGGGAGTGGCTGCGTGCAAAACGAGCCAATTCTTCATGCCTGCTGTCCACTTGAGCACAAATGGTGTTGAATGTTTTTAAAAGAGAGGGGTCGAGGCCTCGGCTTTTCATGGTTTCTTTCAGCTCAAGGGCCGTCGCCTTGTACTCCACCGGGTTCTTTGTGGTTTGAGAAAAAAGAGATACGGGGCCGCCTGTAAATTCGATGTCTTTTACTTCTGTTTGGTTTTCAATAACTACGGCGTCTCCACCTACTTGGCCAATGAGGCCATCCACCTCTGCATGTCCTTTTTTTCCAAAGAGGATGATTTGTCCGTCTTTAGGCTTAATGCGGGTGTATTCTTGTTTGATCTTTTTTTGCAGTTTGAGTACAACGGGGCACGTACATTCCAGCAAATGCAACCCGTGTTGCTCAATTTGTGCGTACGTAGCAGGAGGTTCGCCATGGGCCCTAACGAGTACGGTGGCGTCTTTAGGCAGGGTGGACAAGTCTATATGTTTGATAACGTTGAGGCCTTTCTCTTGCAACCTTCGTAATTCTTCGTTGTTGTGTACAATGGCTCCCAATGAATACACTTTTTTGTTTCCTTCTAGGGCTTTTTCTGCACACCGTATGGCTCGAATAACACCGGAGCAGAATCCCGATTTTTTATCTATGGTAACGTGATATCCCATGTCTCTTTCATTAGTTTTTTAAACCAATCCATTTGTTCTTCTACACTCATGTTGCCGTTGTCCAGCAGCAGGGCGTCCGAGGCTTGTTTGAGCGGGTGTTTTGTGCGGCTGGAATCTATGTGGTCTCGTTTGCGGATGTTGTCAAGTACGTCTTCATACGTGGCAGGCCGGCCTTGCGACAGCAGTTCATCAAGACGCCTTTGGGCTCGGATTTCTGCCGGTGCCGTCATGAAGATTTTTACCTCGGCTTTTGGAAAAACAGCCGTTCCAATATCTCGACCATCCATAACGATTCCTTTTTTTTCGCCCCATTGCACCAGCAGTTTATCTACAAAATCCCTAACCTCGGGGATTTCAGATACGGGACTGACCTTGTCGGATACTTCCAGGCTTCTGATGTTATGTTCTACGTCTTTACCGTTCAAGTACGTACGGTTTTCCCCAGAGACGGGGTCCTTACGGAACGTTAGCTGAATGTTATTCAGTTGGCGAATGAGTTCCCGGGTACGAGGACGTCCGTTCTTACAAAACAGGCCTTCTTCCAGAGCGTATAAAGTAACCCCTCTGTACAACGCTCCCGAGTCTAGGTACGTATAACTCATAACTTTGGCAATGGCTTTGGCAAAAGTACTCTTTCCCGTGGAAGAGTGTCCGTCAATGGCAATGATCATTTTTTTCATAATCTCTTTCAAAAGTAACGAAAATCTGCTATTTCTGAAATTCGCGTTATCTTTGCATTTGAAAAGAGGGAAGTATGAACATATTGATTATTGACGACGAAAAAAGCATTCGTAATACACTTAAAGAGATCCTGGAGTATGAAGGGTACAAGGTGGTGCTTGCCGAGAACGGCGAGCAGGGCCTAGCAGTTTTAGAAAACGGGAAAGAGCCGATAGATACGGTGTTTTGTGATATCAAGATGCCCGGTATAGACGGTATAGAGGTGCTGGAAAAGGTTCAGGAAATGAGGCTTGATGTGCCGGTGATCATGATTTCGGGTCACGGGAATATAGATACAGCCGTTGAGTGCATTAAAAAAGGAGCCTACGATTTTATTGAAAAACCTTTGGACCTGAATAGGATACTCATTACCATAAGAAATGCCAACGACAGGACTACCCTGGTACAAGAAAATAAAAAGCTAAGAAGAAAGGAAGGAAAGGTACCTCCTCTTATCGGAAAATCAGAGGCGATCAACCGCATTTGGGATATGATTGACCGCGTGGCGGCTACCGATGCCAGAGTGTTGATTACAGGTTCAAACGGTACGGGAAAAGAACTGGTAGCCAGGTGGCTTCACGAAAAAAGCAACCGTTCAAACATGCCATTTGTAGAGGTGAACTGCGCTGCTATACCGGGGGAACTTATTGAAAGCGAGCTTTTTGGACACGAAAAAGGTTCTTTTACCTCTGCCATCAGGCAGCACAAAGGAAAATTTGAGCAGGCAGACGGAGGGACGTTGTTTCTTGACGAGATAGGAGACATGTCTTTGGCTGCTCAGGCGAAAGTCCTGCGCGTGTTGCAAGAGAATAAAATTTCCAGGGTGGGGTCGGACAAAGACATTCATGTGAACGTAAGGGTGATTACGGCAACCAACAAAGACTTGGTCCAAGAAATCAATAAAGGCACGTTCCGGGAAGACTTGTACCACCGCCTGAGCGTTATCCTTATTCACGTGCCGCCTTTGGCGGAGCGCAAAGAAGATATTCCTCTGCTTGCCGAGTATTTCATAGAACAAATTTGCATGGAGTATGGAACAGCCGTCAGAGAAATTACCCCTCAAGCATTGGAAGAGTTGCAGAAGCTCAATTGGACGGGGAATGTACGTGAGTTGAGGAACGTTATTGAACGGCTTATCATTTTATCCAAGGGAGGAACTATTGAAGAAGAAGACGTGAAGGCGTATGCAGAGCCTCTGTTTAAATAACGGAAGTTTTTGGAATCCTCACATTAAAGCTGGCACCTCCCCATTCAGAAGACGTATAGAATATTTCACCGCGGTATTGTTCCACTATGCCTCTGCAAATGGCAAGACCCAGTCCTGTTCCGCTGCTTTTTGTAGTAAAATTGGGATGGAAGAGCTTGTGACGGTTTTCTTCCGGCACTCCGGGGCCGTTGTCTGCCACGCGTATCAGGTACGTATCTCCTTCGTCTGCCAGGTGTATACTAATGACGCCAATGGCCTGTTCTTCTACAGATTGTACGGCGTTTGACAATAAGTTTACCAACAGGCTTACCCATTGGGTTCGTCTTACGTTTATACGGGCTTGTGGAACGTCCGATTCAAAGTGTATCTTAATATGCTCAGACGTAGAGAATAGTACCATCTGTTCTTTAATGAGCGCGTTTAACTCTACTTCTACCGGGGCTTCTGTGTTAAACCGGGAAAAATTAGAAAATTCAGAAGCTGCATTCGATAAAATATCAATTTGCTCTAAAAGGGAAACTACAATTTTATCGAAATGATCTAGCCATTTTGGGGAACTTTCTTGTTTAAGTCTGATGAGGTGTTGTATGCTTAAACGCATGGGAGTGAGAGGATTCTTTATTTCGTGTGCGATTTGTTGTGCCATTTCTCTCCAGGCTTGTTCTCTTTCTGACTGCGCCAAACGTCGGGTACTTTCATTCAGGTCGTCGGCCATTTTATTGTACGCTTTCGCCAACAGCCCCAGTTCGTCATCGGAAGTATAATGTATGTGTTCCGGTTCGCGCGTTACGTCCAGACGGCTTATTTTTTCTCCCATCTCTGCCAAGGGTCTGGTGATTTGGTTAGAAACGGCATAACTTACAAAGACGGTTCCCAGAAGCAAAAGCAGGTACAAGTTAACAATGGCGGCTATGATGGCAGACGTGTCTCTTTTTACGTCTGTCTGACCGGAAAGGTAAGGGATATTAATGTATGCGGCCAGTTCTCCATTGGTGTGGTATAAGGGGGCGTACATAGAGTAGTATACAAGAGAACCAATCCGCTCTTTTTGGATGAATTCAGGTTCTTCGTTATGCTTCATCTGGCGGAACGCCTGGCCGTTCATTCGGGCACTTATTAAGTGACGTTCAAATATTTCCGGTTGCGAAGAGCGTAGCAATCTGCCGTGCGGATCAAACAGGTTTACGTGAATCTGTATGTTGGAAGACAAACGGTTTATGGTATTTATAAGCTCAATTACGTTGGCCGTGGGGTCTGTAGATCTGTCTGCAAACCGGATGTATTCCTCTAACGACGAACGCGCAGCATCCATCTGTTGACTCATTTGTCGGCTATTTGTAGATTCGTAGAGCTTTAATCCAAACCCAATGCTGCCTGTAGCCATGAGCACAAGCGCTACAAAAAGAAGCCCTACCAGTAAAAGAGTAATCTTGCGCCGGAATGAATTCCTGGGAAGGTCTATCTTAAGGTCGCTTTCTCTTAAAAGGCCCAGCGTTATGGCAAAAAACAATCCGTAAAACAGAAAGAGGTACGATAACGAAACTAAGTAAGGTAACGGAGTTCGGACCGGACGCGTAATAAGAAGTACTTTATTGTCTATTGTATAATAGCTGTGCAGGGTCTTGTTTTCTTTGCGCAAGCTGAACCCTTCTTTAGGCATGAAAATTAACTTGCTGGGATATACATGTTTGCCACTGTTAGAAATTAACTTCCCATTGATGTACTTGGCATAGGAGTAATCGTGAGGCAGTTTGAAGCGGTCCAGTTGTGACCTGTCAGAGAGCAGGGAAGGGTACCCCAGTGCGTCTTTGATGTATCGCGAATCGAGTACTATGTATAAATCTTGAGAACCGCTGTAGCTATAGAACGTAAAGACCCCTATGTAGCTGATGGTACCCAATTTAGTATCTATGTTGTAAAATCTGGAATCTTCTGCCAAAGGCGTCCCGTTTTTCAACAATTCGCTGTGGAAATACTGGTAACAGGAAACCGGTCCGGGTAAACCGGCCACTACCAACACATCGCCCGGTTCACAGATGGTGATTTGAATCTGGTATTTTTGGAGAAAATCGGCAAAGTACGTTTCTCGGATTCGGGAAAGAATCAAATCGTGGTCTTGCTCCATCTGAATCATGATGGAGAGGATGGGATCAATGGCAATCCTTTCTTCTATACGCCTAAGTTGCATTTCCAAGGTAAGGTCTCTTTCCACAGACATTTTTTGAGTCCAGACCTTGTATAGGTTTATTTCTTTTTGATAGCCGTAGTGGCTTACTGCCATCAGGCTGTAAACGGCTGCAAAGAGGACATATAAATACGTAAAACGATTGCTAAAAAAGAAAGAACGCGAAGGAACCTTGTTGCTTACCAAGAGGGTACGAAACAGCAAAAAAGCCGAGATCAGTAAAAGAGAAACAATAACATAGGCTAAGATAGAGTACCAGGTGATCTCGCCTAATTTGAACAGCTCCAAGACTATGTTGGAGTCCATGGTCAACGCTTTTAGGGTATGGTGTGTAAGCCAGCCACAGGCAACCATAAACAATCCTAAACTTATGTTTATAAGTACCGGCCAAGGCTTCTTAAGAGAACTCCTTATTCGTTGAAAATCTTCTCGCGCCAGGTAAATAGCCCATGCCCCGGTAAAGATAAGACAAGTATTGAGGATCATGGCTGCTAAGGAATGTTCCATAGACCCACCCGCAAAAAGTAAGGGTGAGAAAAACAGTGTATCTAATTGCAGAGAGTCGGAAAAGAAGAATGTGAGGGCCCTGAGAAGGGCTAGTGCCGCTATCAGCCCTAATGCATGCTGTGCTTTTTTTCGTTTGTAGTAACATAAAATAAGCCAGAGGAATGCCAGTCCAATAGATAACCACCTGAGGATTACAGCATCTGAATAGACTTGCATGGAAGTATCGCTGAGAATGGTAAAAAGAATACCGTTGTCTTTTCCAAACACAACAAACCCCTCGTCCAGATTAAACGGAACAATAGAACAGTGGGCAGGCAACTTGAGCGAACGGTTGACTTTAGATTCTATAAAATTGTTACTGAATGGGAAATCTGTTCTTATTCGGATACCTGTTATTAAGGTAACGTAATCTTTGCTGTAGGCTCTAACCACGTACCAGGCACTTCCCAGGTTCATGTATTGCTCTGTCCCGTCTACGCCGGAAAGCGGTTGATGGAGGATGGTATTTCTGGAAAAATAGGAAAAGCCGGGAAACATGGAGCCGGGACTGTAGCTATCGTTAATGATAGGAAATGTGTTGATCCACGAGATGAGGCTGTCTTTATAGTATTTGTACACTACCATATCTTCCGGAATATTCTTTTCCATAAGATTTGCCATGCCTTCCTGTTCCAGTTCTTTACGTGCGATCTCTTCTATGATGTGCTGCTTGCGGTGAAGTGTTTTTTCCACTTCTACCAGCCTTAGCATGCGCCGATTGTACGAGGTGAGTTCAAAAAAAGACAGTACAAAAAGAAGCACAGCAGCTATCAGGGACAGCAGGTACCTGTAACCCCATAATTTTTGTACTATGTTTTTAACTTTCATTTTTGTATAATTTGTCCTATTTGGAACGACATTTGCTTAGAGGTATAAGTACTGCCTCTTTCTTTAAAGAGCAAGGGCAAAAGTAAGAAATTATGTGTAACTTGCCCATGTTTTAACCCTTTGTTATGACCAGAAAGACAACTCTTTTCCTTCTTTTGACAAGTGTTTTTCTGTCCTTCCCCTTATTGGCGGGGGCGCAGGATTCAGAATCAAAGATACTTTTTACTGCACTAGGAAACGACCTTAAAAGCGGAGATGCGGCTACTTTTGCACAATGGTTTGCAGAAGATATGGAAGTAGATATATTGGGAACAGCCGGGGTTTGCAGCAGAAGCCAGGCACGTCAGTTGATGAAGAATTTCTTCTCTCGTTATACCCCAAAGTCTTTTACCATAGTCCATTTGAGCGGATCGTTGCCCATGCGGTATTGCATAGGTACTCTTTTGGCCGGGGGAGAACGTTTTCGGATAATTCTTTTTGTAAAGTCACAAAGAGAAGAGCATAAGCTTCAGCAATTGCGTATTGAAAGGGATTGATCTGTCCTTTTTTTATTTCTTTCTCATGAATACCTGGATGGGAACGCCATGAAAATCAAAATTTTCACGTAATTTGTTCTCAAGAAACCTCTTGTAAGGCTCTTTTATGTACTGAGGTAAATTGCAGAAAAAGACAAAGGAGGGAGAAGGGGTTGGCAGTTGTGTTATGTATTTGATCTTTATGTGCTTACCCTTTGTAGCCGGAGGAGGGGTGTTTTCTATTACCGGCAGCATGACCTCATTCAGGCGTGAGGTGGTAATGCGTCGGGCTCTGTTTTCAAAAACTTGGGCAGCTACCTCTAAAATTTGATGTATCCTCTGTTTTTTTATAGCAGAAGTAAAGAGTAGAGGAACGTCCGTAAAAGGAGCGATACGTTGCCTGATTTCCTTTTCAAAAGCGATCATGGTATTTGTGTCTTTTTCTATCAAATCCCATTTGTTAACTACAATCACACAGCCTTTTTTATTTCTCAGGATTACGTTAAAGATGCTTAAATCTTGAGCCTCTATACCGGAAACGGCATCTATCATTAAAATACAAACGTCTGAATGTTCAATGGCTCTGATGGCTCGCATGGAAGAATAAAACTCGAGGTCTTCTTTTGTTTTTGCTTTTTTTCTCAGTCCTGCCGTATCTACCAACATAAAGTCATGTCCATACTTTGTGTACCGGGTGGCAATAGCATCCCGGGTGGTTCCGGCCAAAGGAGTGACAATGTTTCTTTCTTCACCAAGGAAAGCATTGGTAAGAGAAGATTTACCCACATTGGGCCTTCCTACAATGGCTATGTAAGGAATGGTATGAGTTTCTTCCGAAGCTTCTTTGGCGGGAAGCAATTCCAGCACTTTATCCAGCAAGTCGCCTGTGCCGCTTCCACTTATGGCCGCAACGGATATGGGGTCCCCTAAACCTAGCGCATGAAATTGGTAAGAATCAAAGATTTTACTTCCGTCATCTACCTTGTTTACCACAACAATTACTTGTTTTTCTGATCTTCTGAGGATGCCGGCAATGATCTGGTCATAATCTGTTATTCCTGTTTGAACATCAACCACAAACAGGACTACGTCCGATTCTTCAATGGCAATCAGTACCTGCCGGCGTATATGTTCTTCAAAAAAATCATCGGATTTTTCTGCATATCCTCCCGTATCGATAATGGAAAATTCTTTTCCGCTCCAATCCGTCTTTCCGTATTGACGGTCACGGGTAACTCCCGAAGTATGATCTACAATAGCCTGACGTTTCCCTATTAATCTGTTAAAAAGTGTGGACTTCCCTACATTAGGTCGTCCCACAATGGCAACTATTCCCATTTTTTTCCTTTTTGTGAAGCATTTTTTCTTCTTTTCCTGCACACTGTATGCCACGGTCTTTCATAGAACGGTTGTGCCCTACAGAAAATTTTGAAAAATCACTTCTTTTTCTGACAATTACTACCAGACTCATGACTGTTATTCCCACAGCCAGCAACCCCAGAGAAAGCAAAAATACTGTCATTAAGTGAGCCGATAACATTTATTTTCCGGAAGCAACGGATGTTGAGTAACAGCAAGAACGGGAGGAACCTGCAGGTATTTAAAAGAAAACTTTCCCAGACTTTGGACAATCCTGGAAACAATGTCGGGAGGAGAACCTGCTGCCATAATCTGTTCCGGAGTTCTGTTTTCTTCTACAAGAGCCTTTAGTATGGGATCTAAAATGGGATAGGGTGGTATGGAGTCTGTATCTTTTTGGTCTATCCGTAATTCTGCTGAAGGTTCTTTTGTTATGGTGTGTGCCGGAATGCGTTCCCGGTCTTTGTTCAGAAAAGCAGCCAGTTCATATACTTGTGTTTTATACACATCTCCCAATACCATCAAGGCTCCTGCCAAGTCTCCGTACAACGTCCCGTATCCCATGGCCAGTTCGCTTTTATTACTTGTACAAAGCAAAAGCGTATTGTGTTTATTGGCATAGGCCATCAAAAAAACTGCCCGTAATCGAGCCTGAACGTTCTCTTCTGTTACATCAAAGTTTGTGTGTTCCATGACCGATGACAATTCCCGTAACGCTTTGTGATAAATAGCATCTATGGGCACAATATGGTGGCTTAATTCGTTCAAAGAACACGACTTTAGTGCGTCTGTAATGGAGTGTATGGTAGAGTATGGACCGGGCATAAGCAGGCTGTGTACGTTATTTTTCCCAAGGGCATCCTGCGCAAGGCAGGCAACTACAGCAGAATCCAGGCCACCGGAAAGCCCCAGAACGGCTTTTTTCTTCCCGGCTTCTTTAAAAAACCGGCTGATTCCTTCTATAAGTACGTCGTACAATTGGCCGGCTGATTTCATTACAAAGTAAATTTACTGCTGATGGATTGGAAGTTGTACACTTTTTCAATGATGTCTGCAAATTCCTGTGCTATAGATAACACCTTGATCTTGCTTTTATCTACGTTGGGGTCGTCGCAAAGAGGAATGGTATCTGTCACAATCACTTCTTCCAAAGGTGAATTGGCAAGGGTGTTGTAAGCCAGTCCGGACAATACAGGGTGTGTGGCAATGGCACGCACGCTGCGTGCTCCCTTATCTATCATCATCTCTGCGGCTTTCACCATGGTTCCCGCGGTGTCTATCATATCGTCCAGGATGATTATGTTCCTATCTTTAACTTCTCCAATGGCTGTCATGCTGCCCACCACGTTTGCTTTTTCTCTGGATTTGTGGCAAATAATCAAAGGACACTCCAATTTTCTAGCATACGCGTTGGCTCTTTTTGCTCCTCCCATATCGGGAGCAGCTACCGATAAATTTTCCAGATTCAGGCTCTTGATATAAGGTACAAATACAGAACTGGAATACACGTGATCTACTGGAAAATCAAAAAAACCTTGTATCTGGTCTGCATGTAAGTCCATGGTCATCACGCGGTCACATCCTACAGCATGCAACAGGTTGGCTACCATTTTTGCGCCTATAGAAACGCGTGGCCTGTCTTTTCGGTCTTGACGGGCCCAGCCAAAATAAGGTATTACAGCCATTACTTTATAGGCAGAAGCCCTTTTGGCGGCGTCTATGGTAAGTAATAACTCAAACAGGTTGTCAACGGGAGGAAATGTAGATTGGATGATGAAAATGGTTGCGCCTCTTACGCTCTCATCAAAAGCCGGTTGAAATTCCCCGTCGCTGAATGTGTTTACAGTTAATAATCCCAAGGGCAGACCCAGATGGGTGGAAATGCGTTCAGCAAGATATCTGGATCCACGGCAAGAGAAGATTTTAAATAAGTGCAGATGATCCATTGTCCCTTTGGTTAGAAGATGCCACAAAGATAAGGATGGAACCTATATAATCCAACAACTCTTTTCTTCCCACTCCTGTTTTTGACGAAGTGTAAAACATAGGCGGGAGCGGATCCCAGTACTTAGAAAGAGATTCTTTAAAGCCATCCATTTGTTTTTCAAGGGCTGTTTTTGAAAGCTTGTCTGTTTTTGTAAGTGCCACAGCAAAAGGGATTTGCCACTGTCCGAGAGTTAAAAGAAAATCCAAATCTATAGCTTGCAAGGGATGTCTTGAATCAAGCAGAACCAGCAAAAGAACCATTCCGGGAGCACGCCGGATGTAGTTGTTTATCATGGTTTGAAGATCGGCTCTTTTTGTTTTAGACAATTTGGCATACCCGTAGCCGGGGAGGTCTGTAATGATCCAGCTGTTGTTGATTAGAAAGCGGTTAATGCATTGTGTCTTGCCGGGTGTAGATGAGGTATAGGCCAGTTTTTGCTTTTGACACAACATATTTATCAAGGAGGATTTTCCTACGTTTGATCGTCCTATGAAAGCGATTTCCTGGAAAACTTCTCCCTTACCATCATCTACTCTTACAGAGGTGGAATGAAGTACAGCTTCTTTAATTTCCATGCGACTAAGATAACGTTTTTTTGATATTTTAATGTACATTTGTATGATGGAAAAATTGGATCTGGTTGATTTACAAAGACGTCTGGAAGATGCCATCCATAATGCTTTTGAAGAACCGTGCTGGATTCGTGCAGAGATTAACCGTTTGGTTGTAAGCAACGGACACTGCCATATGGAGTTGGTACAAAAAGACAAAAAAACAGACCGGCTTCTGGCAAAAGCACAGGCGGTGATCTGGGCAAGCACCTATGCACTGCTGGAGCCTTTTTTCAAAACATCTACCGGCATGAACCTGGAAGCGGGATTGCAAGTACTCCTTTGTGTGGAACCCAGAATGCATCCGCTTTACGGCCTGAGCCTGGTAGCTACTAACATCGATCCCTCCTATACGGTGGGCGGATTGGAGTTGGAGCGTAAAAAAACCATGGATAGACTGGACAGGGAAGGCATTACAGATATGAACAGGGATTTGCCTTTCCCGGACGTACCTCTGCATTTGGCTGTTATTTCTTCTAAAGCGGCAGCGGGGTATCAAGACTTTGCAGACCATATCAAGACCGGCGGATTTGCCTTTAGGACGGTTCTGTTTCCTGCTGTTATGCAAGGAGAGGGGTCACCTCCCAGCATCATCCGAGCCATGGAAAAGGTATTGGAGTACGGTATGGATTTTGATCTGCTTATCCTTATTCGAGGGGGAGGGGCGGCAACAGACCTGCACAGTTACGATAACTACGATCTGGCTGCTCACATTGCCCAGTTTCCCATTCCTGTAATTACGGGAATAGGCCATCATAGAGATGTTCATATAGCAGACAGGGTGGCCCATCTGGCGTTAAAGACCCCTACGGCTGTGGCCGACTTTCTGAACGCCAAACTGGCAGAAGAAGAGCAGAAGGTGATCCTGATATTACGCGCTTTGGAAAAAGCAGTTCATAACAGAACAGACAACGAGAAACAGGCTTTGGAATATTTATTAAAAGACCTAGAAAGCCATGTAACATGGGCCCTTCGCAGGCATGAACACCAATTGGAGTTACTGGAACAAAGGATCACCAATAACAACCCCCTTACGTTACTGCAAAAAGGGTACTCCATCACCCTGGCCCGGGAGAAAGCCCTGCTAGACGTTAAGGAATTGAGTAAAGGGCAAACAACTACTACGGTGCTTTACAAAGGTAGTTTTGAATCTGTGGTAGAGACCATAAAAAAGAAATGATATGAAAAAAGAAACGGGAATGACGTATCCGGCTGCACGCAAAGAGCTGGAAATGTTGGTGGAAGAGTTGGAGCGTCCCGATGCAGATCTGGGGCAAATCTCTAAAAAAGTGAAAAGAGCGCTTGAACTCGTTACTTTTTGTAGGGAATATTTGCGCAAGGTTCGTAAAGACGCCGATACCATACTGGATGACTTTGAAAGTGCATGACAAACGGAAAACACATATGGGAGTCGGACCCCTACCTTAAGCCGTACAAGCCTATTTTGCAAAGAAGGCAAAGCCTGCGTGAAATTAGGGAGCAAGAGATTACAGGGGCGCATGAGAATTTGGTAAAGGCGGTCAATAACCATTTGTATTACGGAGTACATAAAACAAAAGAGGGGTGGGTCTGTAGGGAATGGGCTCCCAACGCTACCGACCTGTACTTGATAGGGGAATGTAACGGATGGCAAAAAGATCCCGATTATGCATTTCTTCCCATAGGTTCGGGGAACTGGGAGTTGCATTTGCCAAAAAAGGGGTTGGGGCATGGGCAGTTGTACAAATGGTTTATAGAATGGCCGGGAGGAGCTGGAGAACGGTTGCCTGCCTATGCTCGCAGATGTGTTCAAGATCCCGTAACTAAAATCTTTAGCGCACAAGTATGGGAGCCTCCTCATCCATATCCATGGAAACATAAGGCGCCTCTACGTGTACAGAATCCTCTTATTTACGAGGCTCACATTGGTATGAGTTCAGAAGAGTCGGGTGTTTCCGGCTTTAACCAATTTGCAAAAGAAGTGCTTCCCAGGATTGAAAGGCTGGGATACAATACGTTGCAGCTGATGGCCATTCAGGAACATCCGTATTATGGTTCTTTTGGATACCAGGTTTCTAATTTTTTTGCAGTCAGCTCGCGTTTTGGAACTCCCGAAGAATTGAAACACCTGATAGACCAAGCGCATGCACGGGGCATAGCCGTTGTTTTAGACATAGTTCACTCCCATGCCGTTAAAAATGAAATAGAAGGGCTGAGCCGTTTTGACGGGACTTATGATCTGTATTTTCACAAAGGCTCCAGAGGCGAACATCCATTGTGGTCGTCACGTTTGTTTGATTACGGCAAAGAGGCAGTGCTTCATTTTTTGCTCTCGAACCTAAAATACTGGACTGAAGAATTTAAATTTGACGGGTTCCGTTTTGACGGAGTAACTTCTATGATCTATTACGACCACGGACTGGAACGTGATTTTACAGGATACAGTTGTTATTTTGATGGATTACAAGACGAAGATGCCCTCACTTACCTGGGGCTGGCCAACCAACTGATTCATGAATGTAACCCCAACGCCATAACCATTGCAGAAGAGGTAAGCGGCATGCCGTCACTGGCTTATCCTGCCGAGTACGGTGGTGTGGGGTTTGATTTTCGTATGAGCATGGGGGTAGCAGACCGTTGGATTCAATGGATTAAAGAATTAAAAGACCAGGAATGGCATGTGGGAGATATGTTTTACGAGCTTACCAACAAAAGGAGCGACGAGCGTACCATCTCTTACGCGGAATGCCACGACCAGGCCATGGTGGGTGATAAGACCATTATTTTTAGGCTTATAGACAAAGAAATGTACACCGGTATGAGTAAGCATACAGAGTCTATGGTGGTGGATAGAGGGATTGCCCTACATAAGATCATTCGTTTACTTACCTTGTCTTCTGCCGGTGACGGATACCTGAATTTTATGGGAAACGAATTTGGTCACCCTGAATGGATTGATTTTCCCAGGGAGGGAAACGAGTGGAGTTACCACTATGCCCGCAGGCAATGGTCTTTGGTAGACGATAAAGCGCTGCGGTATAAAGGATTGGAGCTTTTTGACAGAGCTATGATCCATATGGCAAAGAAGCATTCTTTGTATGACCATTTGCCCAAACCGGTAGTACAGGATACAGAGTCACAAGTATTGGCATTTATGCGTGGTAACTTGCTGTTTGTTTTCAACTTGAGCCCCGAAAATTCTTACACCGATTATGGAATGGAAGTGAAACCGGGTAAATATACTTGTATTTTGAATACAGATGATCTTCTGTACGGAGGCTTTTCAAGGTATCGTAAAGGAACAGAACATTTCACCGTTCCACAGCCCGGAACAAACACACTGTTTCTGTATTTGCCGGCACGTTCCGGCATGGTATTCATTGCAAAATAATTTAGTAACTTGCAAGTTTATAGTATAAGTAAATCACTATGGCGTATTTACAATTCAAGAAACACGAACTGGGAAACCTAGAGTATTCACTCAACAAGGAAATCCTTGCCGTGAATAGGGCCGGAGGGTATTTGAATACTACCCTGACTTGTTGCAATACAAGAAAGTACCATGGTCTTATGGTACTTCCCATAGACCGGCTGGGAGGAGAGAAACACGTATTGTTGTCTTCTTTGGACGAAACACTCATCCAACATAATCAGTCGTTCAACCTGGGAATACATCGCTATCCTGGAATTTATGAGCCTAGGGGTCATAAATATATTGTTGACTTTGAGATGAATAAAATAGCTGTCTTGACTTATAGAATAGGCAGCACTGTTTTTAAAAAAGAGCTCCTTTTTTTGCATAACAAGGAACAGCTGCTTATCAGGTATACGCTTTTGGAAGCTCAATCGCCCACAACGCTCAGATTGAAGCCTTTTTTAGCGTTTCGCAACATACATAACCTAACGTATGCAAATATGGCCGCAGATACTTTCCATACGGTCGTGGAAAAAGGAGTAGGATTCCGTTTGTACCATGAATTCCCAAGGTTGTACATGCAGCTGAACGTACAACATGAATTTGTAAAGTGCCCCGATTGGTATAAAAACATAGAATACCTAAAGGAAAAAGAAAAAGGAGATTCTTACAGAGAAGATCTTTTTGTTCCGGGATACTTTGAGTGTGCCATTAAAGAAGGGCAGAGCGTTCTTTTTTCTGCCTCGCTCACTCCGTCTGTTCCCGGCCGACTGTCTGCCACTTTTAAAAACGAACTGGCAGGCAGACCCACCAGGGATTCTTTCAAAGAGTGCCTGAAAATGGCAGCCTCGCAATTTTTAATAGAAAGAGAAGGTAAGCTTCATGTCATGGAAGGCTACCCTTGGTTAGATGCAAACGTACTTAACACAGCCCTTACGCTTCCGGGATTGACAGCTTATGCTCAAGACAGAGAAAAGTTGTTTGCCAGAGGGTTGCAGACATTGACAGAAGATGAAAGTGAGCTTTACCAAAGGCCGGATACTCCGCTTTGGCTGTTCTGGACCTTACAAAAATACCTGGAGTTGACAGCAGATAGGACAGGGTTGTGGGACTCCTACGGCCCGTTGATGAAGTCCATTCTTAGAAAATACAAGCAAGGTACAGACAAGGTTCGCATGCATGCCAACGGGTTGCTGTGGACAGAAGGAGAAGAAGGCCATATTGCTTTCCGAGCCGGGTATCTGGTAGAAATGTGTGCCTTGTGGTATAATGCCGTATGCTTTGCTTTGGATTTGGCCCGCGACAGGAACCAGGCAGAATTTCTGGAAGAGTTTGAAAGCCTCCCTCACCTGATAAAAGAAAATTTCCTACCAACGTTCTGGTGCCAGACACGTTCCCATTTGGCAGACTTTGTTTACCATAACCAGCAGAACATTTATACTAGGGCGCATCAGATCTTTGCCTGTTCGTTGCCTTATACTCCTCTGGAAGACGAAACCATCAACAGGGTACTGGAGGCCTGCAGCAAAGAGCTGCTGACTACGCGCTCACTCAGAACGCTTTCACCTAAAAACCCGTTGTATGAGGGACGGTGTGAAGGAACTCCGGAAAAACGCGAACGAGCGTATTATAACGGATCTGCCAGGCCGTGGTTATTGGGACACTACCTGGAAGCACAGTTCCGTCTTCATGGCAAAGATTTTGCAGCTGTTGCCAAAGACCTTTTGGAAGCTTTTGAAGAAGATATGACGGAGCACGGCATTGGTTCCGTTGCCGAATTGTACGACGGAGACCCGCCGCACCGGCCTCACGGATGCATATCAAGTTCACGAAGTGTAGCCGCTATTTTACGTATTATGAAACTTATGGAAACATTTGAGAAACCATGAAAATTTTAATGTTCGGGTGGGAGTTTCCTCCTCATATATCGGGTGGATTGGGTACGGCCTGTGAGGGTTTGACCAAAGGGCTGGCTACACATCAGGTAGAAGTACTTTTTGTGATGCCTTCGGCTTCGGGAGATGAAGACCAAAGTACGGTTCGCATCATCAACGCAAGCGACGTAGCTGTTTTTGATACGAAAGAAGAGGCTCGGCAGATTTTTGAAAAGGTGAAATTTTTACAAGTGACCTCAAACTTGATTCCTTACCTTGGACCCGATCAATTTGAAGAGCAAATTGACCTGGAGAAGTCAAAAGAATGGAAAGACTTTAGGATTTCCTTTGGACAGAAATATAAATTTTCCGGTACCTACGGAGCCAACCTTATGGAAGAAGTCATGCGTTATGCCATGGTAGCTTCTTCTATTGCGCGTCAACATACATTTGATGTGATCCATGCACACGATTGGCTTACAAACATGGCAGGAATAGCTGCCAAGCGTATGTCCGGGAAACCCCTTGTGATACATGTACATGCTACGGAATTTGACAGAACCGGTGAAAACGTAAATCCACAAGTGTATGAACTGGAAAAAAGAGGCATGGATGCGGCCGATCGTATAATAGCCGTAAGCGACCTAACACGCAATACCATTATAAATAAATACCACATAGACCCTCGTAAAGTAGTAACTGTTCATAACGCTGTAGATTTTAGCACGGTAGAAGACCGTGAAGTGTCCAGAGGCGTTCCGGAAAAAATCGTCACTTTTTTGGGACGTATAACGTACCAAAAAGGTCCGGAGTATTTCATAGAAGCCGCCTATAAGGTGTTGCAAAAAACAAAAAACGTGCGATTTGTGATGGCCGGGAGCGGAGATATGTTTAACCGATCTATAAGGCGTGTGGCCAAATTGGGAATCTCTTCGCATTTCCATTTTACCGGCTTTCTGCGAGGAGAAGAGGTAAAGAACATGTTTGCCTACTCAGACGTTTACGTTATGCCTTCTGTTTCTGAACCGTTTGGAATCTCGCCTTTGGAAGCCATGAGAGCGGGAGTACCTACGATCATAAGCAAGCAGTCCGGAGTTGCAGAAGTGTTGAACCATGCCATAAAGGTGGATTTTTGGGACGTAAATGCCATGGCAGATGCCATTTACGGATTGCTTACTTATCCGGCCTTAACGACTATGACTGCAAGGTGCGGTTTGAAAGAGGTAAATGCCCTTACGTGGGACCATGCGTCGGCGAAGGTGAAAAAGGTTTATGAAGAGGTATTGGAAGAAACATTGTAAAAGAATAACCCTATGAAAAAAACAATCTGTTTGTACTTTCAGGTACACCAGCCGTACAGACTCCGGCAATATAGGTTTTTTGACATTGGGAAAAACCACTATTATTTTGATGATTTTGCTAATAAAACCATCATGTCCAAGGTGGCTTCCAGATGTTATGTGCCCACCAACCGATTGCTGTTGGATTTGATAAAAGAATATGACGGAGCCTTTAAGGTAGCTTTTTCTGTAACCGGGATAGCTTTGGAACAAATGGAACAATATGCTCCTGAAGCTTTGGAATCTTTTAAAGAATTGGCTGCAACAGGACACGTAGAGTTTCTTGCCGAGACCTATTCTCACTCCCTTTCTTCGCTTGTTTCTCCCGTGAAGTTTAGAAATCAGGTAGAAATGCATCTGAAGGCTATAGAGAAACACTTTGGTCAAAAGCCAAAAGTCATCCGGAATACAGAACTGATTTATTCAGATACCATTGGAGAAATAGCAGCCGGTATGGGGTTTACTACCATGCTTACGGAAGGGGCCCGTCATGTGTTGGGATGGAAGAGTCCTAATTATCTGTATGTAAATGCATTAAACCCCAAGCTTAAGCTGTTGCTCAGAAATTTCAGATTGAGCGACGACATTGCGTTTCGTTTTTCAAACAAGGGGTGGGGAGATTGGCCTTTGACGGCAGAAAAATACGCGGGATGGGTAGCCGGTGCGTTGGAAAAAGACGAGTTGGTAAATATTTTTATGGACTACGAGAGCTTTGGAGAGCATCAACCGGCCTCTTCCGGGATATTTGATTTTCTAAAAGCCATGCCGGGTATGATTTTAAACCACACCCATCTGGAGATGCTCACTCCTTCCCATGCTGCAGAAAAACACCAGCCCATTGCTCCGTTGAGCGTACCTTATGCCATTTCCTGGGCCGACGAAGAGCGAGACGTAAGCGCTTGGCAGGGAAACGAAATGCAGCAAGAAGCTTTCAACAATTTATATGCTTTGGAAGATAGGGTTAGACAGAGCCGAGATCCGGACTTGCAGAGAGATTACAGACGTTTGCAGGCCAGTGATCATTTTTATTATATGTGCACCAAACTTTTTACTGACGGAGATGTGCATCAATACTTTAATCCCTATGATTCTCCGTACGAAGCGTTTATCAATTATATGAATGTGTTGAGTGACCTTACGCTCCGAACACCAAAATAATAAAGAATGAAGAACCAATTGAACATGAGCCCCGATTACCTGTTTGAAGTAAGTTGGGAAGTGTGTAACAAAGTAGGAGGGATCCATACGGTAATTGCTACAAAAGCATTACATATGTCCAGAGAAATGGAAAACAGACATATTCTTATTGGACCCGATGTATGGAGAGAAACAAAACAAAACCCCGAATTTTTAGAAGATTCCAGGCTGCTTAGGTCATGGAGGGATAAGGCGGCAGCAGACGGTCTGAGGATTAGGGTGGGAAGATGGAATGTTCCCGGAAACCCCATAGCCGTTTTGGTAGATTTTTCTTCCTATATAGCTGAAAAAGACCAGGTTTTTACCGATTTTTGGAAAAAATTTAACCTAGATTCCATTAGCGGACAATGGGATTATATAGAAGCTGCCTTATTTGGTTATGCGGCCGGTATTGTCATTGAAAGTTTTATCCGTTTTCATTTAGCGCCACATCATAAAAGCGTAGCTCAATTCCATGAATGGATGACCGGTATGGGGCTGTTGTATTTGAAATGGGCCAACTTACCCATAGCAACGGCTTTTACTACGCATGCAACCGTTATGGGACGCTCCATTGCCGGGAACAGGATGCCTTTGTACGATCATATGGAAATGTACAACGCCGATGAAAAAGCCAGAGAATACAACGTGATTGCCAAACATTCCTTGGAAAAAACAGCGGCAACCCATGCCGATGTTTTTACAACGGTAAGCGATATTACAGCCAGAGAATGTAGCCATTTTCTGGAAAAAGAAGTAGATCTGGTTACTCCTAACGGCTTCGAAAAAAGCATCACTCCCCCTAAAGAGGAATTTGAGAAAAAGAGGATAGAAGCTAGGGAGGCTTTATTGCAAATGGCATCGCGTATGCTCAAACGCGATTTGGACAAAGAGGCTTTTCTGGTAGGTATTAGCGGACGTTATGAATTCAAAAACAAAGGCATAGATGTATTTCTGGAATCGCTTGCCTTGTTGAATAGGGAAAGAGGACAGGCTGACCGTTCCATTCTTGCTTTTGTAATGATTCCGGCAAACCATAACGGACCCAGAAAAGAGTACGACCATCCCATTACGTCACACTACCTGAACGACCCCGAGTACGATCCGGTACTTAACGTTATGAAAGAACAGGGGCTGTACAACAATAAAGAAAACAACGTTCATGTCTTTTTCATTCCCAGTTATTTAAACGGAGACGACGGCATTCTTGATAAAACATATTATGAATTGCTGATTGGCTTGGACTTGTCTGTTTTCCCTTCCTATTACGAACCTTGGGGCTATACTCCTTTGGAAAGCCTGGCTTTTGGTGTGCCTACGGTTACTACCACCCTGACAGGGTTTGGAGCTTGGGTAGAAAAAATGTACAAAAAACCTCGTCCCGGTATAGAGATAGTATATCGTGACGACAGTAACCATAAGCAAGTAGTAAGCGAAGTGGCAGGAATTATTCGTAAGATGAGCCTGCTTTCTGCAGAGGAGCATAAAAAAATAAAAGAAAATGCGCTGGATGTCTCTGCCATAGCTCTTTGGGACAACCAGTTGCAGTATTACAAACAAGCTTACTCCGTTGCCTTGAAAAAGATCATGGATAACATTGAAAAATTTCCCGTGACGTGGGAAGAGTGTACTCCTGTCTATAGAACGCGATTGCAATCATCACCTACCTGGTCTCCGATAACCATTCAAAAACAATTGCCGGGCAGGTTGGCATTTCTGGATACTTTATCAAGAAACCTATGGTGGTCATGGAACAGAGATGCGAGAAAATTGTTCTCGGGTATGGATCCCGATTTGTGGCGTGAAGTGGAAAAGAACCCCATACTTTTGTTGGACAGGATACCTTACAAACAATACAAAGCGCTGGAAGAAAACAAGGCCTTTTTGGAAAAACTGGATCAAGTGGAGGCCCGTTTTAACGAGTACATGAAGCTGCGAGAAAAACGACCCGGACCACGCGTGGCTTATTTTAGTATGGAATACGGATTGGATTGGAGTTTGAAAATTTATTCGGGAGGATTGGGGATCTTGGCCGGTGACTATATGAAAGAAGCCTCTGACAAGAACGTCCCTATAACGGGAGTAGGGTTGTTGTACCGTTACGGCTATTTCCGTCAGGTGCTTACTGCCCAAGGCGATCAGGTAAGCGATAAGGAAGCTGTAGATTTTCAAAAAATTCCTGTTAGCCCCGTAAGGGATGAACACGATAATTGGATAATGGTGAGTGTGGCGTTCCCCGGGAGAAATGTATATGCACGTATTTGGAAAACAGAGGTTGGTAAAACCCCATTGTATTTGCTGGATACAGATTTTGAAGACAATATGCCGGAAGACCGCAGCATTACGCACCAGCTGTACGGAGGCGATTGGGACAATCGGTTAAAGCAGGAATTAATACTGGGCATTGGAGGCATTAGGGCACTCCGCTTGCTGGGTATAGAGGCAGAGGTGTACCACTGCAACGAAGGGCACGCAGCTTTTATTGGGTTGGAACGGATTAGGGAATACGTGACGGAAGAGAACCTTTCTTTTGAAGAAGCAAAAGAAGTTGTGCGTGCCTCGTCTCTCTTTACTACTCATACGCCCGTACCGGCCGGACACGATGCGTTTACAGAAGAAATGTTGCGCCCGTATTTTTCTCATTATCCCGACAGGCTTAAGGTATCTTGGGATATGCTTATGGCATTAGGTAAAACAAACGTATGCGATCCTCGGCAAAAATTTTCTATGAGTTTTTTGGCTGCTAATTTGTCTCAGGAAATTAACGGGGTAAGCAAGTTGCACGGTCAGGTAAGTCGTGATATCTTAAATCCTCTTTGGCCCGGTTACCTGCCGCAAGAGTCGCACGTAGATTACGTAACCAACGGAGTTCATTACCCTACCTGGACAGCCATTGAATGGAAAGAGGTACATGAACGGTTGTTTGGTCCCGAGTTTGCGACACATCGTTACGATAAAAAGTGTTTTGAAAACGTTCTTCAGGTAAGTGACAGTGACGTTTGGAATATTTGTAATAAGCTTAGAGAGAAGCTGATAGACAGGCTAATACATTCTCTTTCCGGAACAAAGAACGTTCCTGAATTTTACTCGCCCAAAGAAGTGGTTACCATAAGAGAGTCTTTGAACAAAGACATATTGACCATAGGCTTTGCCCGGCGTTTTGCTACCTATAAAAGAGCCCACTTGTTGTTTTCCAACTTGGACAGGTTGGATAAGATCATCAACAATCCCAACATGCCGGTACAATTCCTTTTTGCAGGAAAAGCACACCCGCATGATAAAGCCGGTCAAGATTTGATCCGACGAATTATTGAAGTGTCCAGAATGCCCAATTTTATAGGAAAAATTCTTTTCCTGCCCAATTACAATATGGAACTGGCCAAACGCCTTATTCAGGGAGTAGATGTATGGATGAATACGCCTACGCGTCCGTTAGAAGCTTCGGGAACAAGTGGAGAAAAAGCAGCCATGAACGGAGTTATGCACTTTAGTGTATTGGATGGCTGGTGGGTAGAAGGGTACAGAGAAGGAGCCGGGTGGGCGTTGCCGGAAGGAAGAACGTATGAAAACCAGGCGTATCAAGACGAGCTGGATGCCACTACCATCTACCATATGCTGGAAAACGAAATTGTTCCTCTCTTTTACAACAGAGATACCCGAGGGATTCCTGCCGGATGGGTAAACCATATAAAGAACACCATGGCTTTTGTGGCAGGAAACTTCACCACCAACCGCATGATGCAGGATTACGAAACCAAGTTCTACGAACCTCTGGCCAAACGTCATGAAGCCATGGTACGGGATCATTACGCCTTGGCAAGAGAAATGGCGTTTTGGAAGAGAAGAATAGAGAGGGAATGGGATTCTGTGGAAGTATTGGAATACACCCATCCCAATGACAGCAAAGACATACTTACGCCCGGTACAGAAAGTGTATCGCGTATAAAACTGTACTTAGGTACGCTTTCTGCAGAAGACATAGGAGTAGAAATGGTGATTACCAGGCTTACAAAAGACGGTGAAACCGTTATTGACGAAATCCATCCTTATGAACCGGAAGAGGTTTCTAACGGACAGGTGACGTACGTTTGCCGATTAACTCCTCAGACGGCCGGGTCTTATTATTTGGCTTCGCGTATTTATGCTTATAATTCAAAAATGCCTCATAGGCAAGACTTTGCGTTAGTGAAATGGTTATAGCGGCTACAGGTTTTTTTGATGGAGTACATTTGGGACACCAGTCTGTTCTGAAGTCTTTGACTACTTTGGCCCGGGAAAAAGGGTCACGCAGCCTGGTGGTGTCTTTTTGGCCTCATCCTAGGGCTGTGTTGCAACAAGATGCTCACAAGTTTCGCTTGCTCACCTCGTTGGATGAGAAAAAAGAAATGATACTAAACCTAGGTGTGGATGATTTTCAAATCATTTCTTTTACCAAGAAGTTTTCTGATATCACGTATAAAGATTTTCTAACGCGTTACCTGATTAAAGAGTTTGGCGTAACTACGTTGGTAGCCGGATACGATCACCGTTTGGGATGTGATGGCATGCAGCATAGAGATCGTATGCAGGAGAAAGCACTGGACACAGGTATTCAGATGGTTCGTGTTCCCGAATACGTATCGGAAACGGGAGAACATATAAGTTCAACCAAAATAAGAGCCGCGTTGTCTTCCGGATCAATAGAAACGGCTAACCGATGGTTGGGGTATCCGTATTGCTTGCATGGCGTAGTAGTGGAAGGGAACCGAATTGGGCGCACGCTTGGATTTCCTACGGCTAATATGCAGCTGTACGAACCCCTTAAGCAAATTCCTGCCAACGGAGTATATAAAGTAGAAGCCCGATTAAACGGAAAATGGTATAAAGGAATGATGAACATTGGCGTTCGTCCTACGGTGGCTGCTTATTTGGAACAAACCATAGAAACACATATCTTTGGTTTTAACGACACCATATACGGATTGGATATAAGGGTAAGGATATTGGAATACCACAGACAAGAAATAGCATTTCCTTCCCTGGAAGCACTTAGAGAACAATTACACAAAGATAAAAAAGCATTGCAATGAAGTCAGACGCATTAGTAACTATATTGTTAGGCCTTGCCGCTCTTTTGTTGGGTGTTATTAATGCCAAAAACAAAAAGAAAAAAGCACTCTCCGGATCTACCGTTCCCCGTCCGGAAAGGACTACATTGCAAGAATTGCTTTTCCCTGAAGAACGCTCAGAAGAACGTTTGGAAGAGCCGAGACAAGAGTCGATTGAAATACAGCAAACCCCTGCTCCTATGGCAGAATACGGTAAGGAAAACGCCCGGGAGCTTGTGCAGAAAGAAGCAACCGGGGTTACGGTATTGAACGATCTGAATTTTGATGCTAAAAAGGCTGTGTTGTTTTCAGAAGTTATGAAACCCAAATTTGATGAATTTGGTTGATTCGTAAAGAAGTATTATATTTGTAATAAGAAGAGTCCCGCACCCATGGGATTCTTTTTCTGCTTTTAATGAAAGAAATAGATAGTATGACCAAGCCCCATTATCTCACAGCAGAAGGTCTGGAGAGGTTGAAAAAAGAATTGAGCAGGCTGACTTCCGTAGAAAGGGAAGCGGCAGCCCGAGCTATTGCAGAAGCACGAGAAAAAGGTGACTTGTCTGAAAACGCAGAATACGACGCGGCTAAAGATGCGCAGGGCATGCTTGAAATGAGAATTGCAAAATTACAAAACCTGATTGCTAATGCTCGTGTCATTGACGAGTCTAAGTTAAATACAGAAGTGATCCAGATTCTGAATACGGTCAGGATCAAAAATGTAGATAACAAATCCATCATGGAAGTCACCCTGGTTGGTGAAAGCGAGGCCAACCTGGAAGAAAAAAGACTGGCCGTTTCATCGCCCATAGGTAGAGGCCTGCTAGGAAAAAAGAAAGGCGAAATTGCCAAAGTAGAAACGCCTTCCGGTATGGTAGCATTTGAAATTTTAGATATATCCATCTGATTATGGCCAGCTTGTTTTCACGAATCGCAGCCGGAGAAATTCCATCTTACAAAATTGCAGAGGACGACCGTTTTTATGCTTTTTTAGATATTAATCCAAGAAAGCAGGGGCATACATTGGTTATTCCCAAGGAGGAAGTAGATTATATTTTTGATCTGGATCCTGAACTACTTGGGGATTTGTTCCGTTTTGCACAAAGGGTCGCCAAAGCTATCAAGGCTGTTATTCCTTGCAAAAGAGTAGGAGTAGGGGTGTTGGGTATGGAGGTACCGCATGCGCATATCCATCTGATACCCATGGACTCTGAAAAAGACATGAACTTGGGACGTCCCGCACTTGAAGTGCCTGTTGAAGAAATGCAGCGTATAGCGCATTTGATTGCAGAACAATTCGAATAATTTTATCATGAAGTTCTATACCTCACTATTGGTGGCTGCTATTATAGGCGCTACCTTGCTTTTTTCTTGCAAAACAGACCACCGGGTCAAGATCTCCGGAACGGTAGATAACCTTGAAGAAGGAGATGTTTTGTTGTTCAAACGATTGGACTTTACTTCCGAGACCCTGCTAGATACGCTTTATGCAGACGAAAACGGAAGTTTTAGCTATATCTTTAAAAAAGGGATTGAACAGCCGGGCTACTATTATTTATACGTAGGCAATAAAAGAGTAGCTGCGTTGATTTTAAAAAAAGGAGACGTAGTTACCTTTCATACTACAAGGGAAGGAAAAGTGAGCAATCTGGAAGGATCTTACGAGTCTGAGTTGCTGCAACAGGTAAATGAGGGTTATTATACAACCTCCGTTGTATTTGATTCTCTATACACTTTGTATGAAAAAGCAACGGGCAAGGAAAAAGAAAAACTGAGCATAGAGCTAGGTACTCTTTTTGTGAAATACAAACAAGAGTCTATTCGGTTCCTGTATCAGAACCCCAAGGCTTTTGTCAACACTTCTGTAGTTTTTCATTCTTTTCCCGGACAATTGTATGTTTTTTCAGATACCAGGGATGCTCCGTTGTTACGCCGTGTTTACGATTCTCTGTATCTGGATTATCCGCTTTCTCCCTATACTATGGCGGTAAGAGACAGGTATGAAAATATGGAAAGAGCCATGCATATGGAGCAGGCTCTACTACAGGCAGAAGTGTCTGATTTTCCGGATATATGCCTCCCTGGTATAGGAGGTCAGACCGTTTGTTTGTCTGACTATAAAGGAAAAACCATTTTGCTTTCTTTTTGGCACTCCACTAACGTGCAAATGAGGCTTGATAATCAAGAGCTTATAGAGCTGTATGAGCGGTATTCACCGCGAGGTTTAGAAGTATTTCAAGTAGCTTTGGATAACGACAAAACAGCGTGGGCTACCACCGTCAGAAACCAGTCCCTGCCGTGGGTAAGTGTTTGTGACGGGCAGGGTATTTATTCGCCGGCTGTTACTTCTTACAATGTAGTAGAAATACCTACCTTTTTTATCATCAACAAATACGGAGATATTGTATCTAAGGAAAACAACATAGAAGAAGCCATAAAGCAAGTTAAACGTCTTTTTTAGGCAGTTTTGCCTGAAATTTTTTCAGGTAAAAAGGGACGTAATACGCCAGATCTTCAAACCGGTTGTTGCTATATGCTTCCCACGCTGCTTTGGCCATTCCGTTTGCATGCGATTCTAAATCAAGAAACAACGCATGTTCATGTGAAATAACTTCTTTGCATTTTAGTGCTCCGTCACCTGCAAAAATTACGAGTCCTTTTTCCAAAGAATCAGCAAAGCTGTTGGGTTGAACAACAATAGCCTCAACTGGGCCTTCCTTGCAAGCAATGGGATCCGTATCTTTTTCTTTACAAACAATAAAAGGAGCTGTGTAGACTTCCATACGGCGTGCATCTATCATGGGATAAATGTACTGCGGTACCTCTTTCATATGTTTATCAATGTATAGCTGGGCAATCAGCTGAAGGGAACAGACGTGAATGAGAGGCAAACCGGAACCAAAACACAATCCTTTGGCAGTAGATACCCCTACACGAAGGCCTGTATAGGAGCCCGGACCTCCGCTAACGGCAACAGCTGCACAGTCTTTTACCGTTATGTTACATTCTTCCAGGATTTGATCAATGAAAACGGCCAAAAGAGAAGCATGAGAACGCGGTTTAAAGGTACTTCTATGAGCCAGAATATGCGTTCTCTGTGCTAAGGAAACAGAACAGGTTGCTGTACTGGTTTCAATCAACAAGATGGGTTTCGCCAACTTCTTTTTCTGTTTTTGGGACCACTTTGGTACCGTTATTCAATGTTCGGGAAATGGCAGAATACGGTCCTGTGATCACTTGGTCTTCTTTGGAAAGCCCTTCCAGGATTTCTATATGCAGGTGGTCCTGCAGCCCCGACCTGACAAGTACAGAGCGAACGGTGTTATCTTCTTGCAATACAAAGACTTGTTCTACAAGTTCGTTAGGTCCTAGCTGCTGTCGAATGCTGTCTGATAGCAATTCGGGACGGGTGGTTATGCTTTGGATGGGGATAGCCAATACGTTGTTTCTTGTTTCTGTATGAATAGAAACAGAGGCCGACATGCCCGGGCGGAATGGTGTGGCAAATTCCGGCGTAATCAAGTCTTTGTAAGATTCAGAAAGAATAAAAACACGAACTTCAAAATTGGTTATTTGTTCCAAAGCAGAGCCTATGTTTTTTGCCGAATTGGCTATTTGTGTTACTACCCCTAAGAATTTACGTCCGGGATAAGCATCTACTTCTACGGTAGCTGTATCACGTTGCCGAATCCTGACAATATCGTTTTCATTTACATCTACCAACACTTCCATTTCTTCAAAATTGGCAACGCGGAGCATTTCTGTTCCTGCCATTTGACTGGTTCCTACTACACGTTCTCCTCGTTCTACGTCCAGTTTGGAAACAATGCCGTCCATAGGGGCAAAGATGGTGGTTTTAGCAAGGCTTTCCTCTGCCTCGGCAAGGGCAGCCTGAGAGCTTTGGACATGGAACCTGGCAGCATTCAACTGTTCTTGAGCAATGGAGTATTCAGAGGAAGAAGACTCAAACTCTGCCAGCGAAATGGCTTGTTGTTCGTACAAAGCCAAGTTTCTGTTGTAAGAGAGTTCCACTTGTTTATACTGTGCTTCTTGTTGTGCAAGTTGTGCTTTGGCCTGGTTCAGTGCTGCACTCATTCTGTCACGTGCAGAGATATACTGATCTTGCTTAATGCGCAGCAGTACTTCGCCTGCTTTAACGTAATCACCTTCTGTAACGTTAAGAGTAACAATCTCTCCCGAAACGTCGGGGCTGATTTTTACTTCTGTTACCGGTTGTATTTTCCCATTGGCAGGAATGATTTCCGTAATGTCTTTAACCATGGGATGGGCTACATGGACTTCAGTGCCTTTGCCTGAACGGCTTCTGCCTGCTATTATAAGGACGACAATAAGCACAACTGCGCTAATGATGACCCAAAGTACTGATTTCTTCATAGAGTGTGGTGTAGTTATAATGTGATGGGAATTCCTTTATAAAAGTCCAGGATCTTAAGTTTGAACACGTGTTCAAATTTGGCCTGGAGGTAACTGCTCTGCGCTTTAAATAAATTGGTTTTAGAAACAATATAGTCTGTTCCGTTAAGCATGCCTATATCAAATTTTTGCTGAACGTAACGGAACGATTCTTCCATGGCTTTTACGTTTCTTTCGGCTGCTTGTGTTCTAAGGTACGTAGAGGTAGCGTCGTTAGCGGCTTGCTGTACTTCTTTCATTAACACTTGCTTTGCATTTTTCATTTCCAACTCTGCCATTTCCACTCCCAGTTTGGCATTCTTTACGCTTGTGTTAACCTGCCACTTATTAAATATGGGAATGTTGAGTGAGAGTCCAATGGAAGGGTTGTTGTTGTTTTTCATTTGTTCCCAAAAATCGGCAGAAGAACCTCCAAACAGATCGTCCAATCCTTCACTCCCATTTTCTTCCGGGTCGGGCTCTTCTTTTTTCCTACGATTAGCGTCTGAATAGAAAGAAGAGTATCCTACCGATAAAGAAATTCTGGGATACCTGCCTCCTTGAGCTATGGCCAGTTCGTGTTTACGCTGTTCCAGACTGTATTCTGTTTTTTTGATTTGAGGAAGGTCTTGCGAAGCGTAATAGAGCTCTTCTATAGATACAGGCTCCATTTTATTGGGATCTTCCATGGAGGGAATGACAATTTCAAAATTGCTCTCTGAAGGAATATCTAAAAGTTGTTTTAATATAAGGTAGTACGTTCGCAAGTTGTTTTCAGCTTCTACTACCTGCAATTCTTCTGTAGCCAACTGTGACTCAACTTCCAACAATGTGCTTAGGGGTTGACTGCCGGCATCTACCAGTTTTTTTGTTCTGGCACATTGTTCTGCAACGCTTTCTCTGCTTTGAACAGCCGCCTGCAATACTTCGCCGGCAAGCAATACGTTCAGGTAACTACGCGTGATTTCAATGGAGATGTCGTTACGTAGTTTTTGAACTTCTTGTATGGCAATCTTTAACTTGGATTGTTCCTGTTTCACAGTATTGAGTTTTTGCAACCCTGCAAATAAATCCATGTCTGCATAAATACCTACCCCCGTATTGGTGCTCCTTACGTGGTTTAATATAGTAAGGGTAGATAAGTCTACCGACTGTCCCCAGTTAACGTTTTCACTTATTCTGGCACTCAGAGAGGGTGCAAAAGCCATCTTGGATTGAAAATGGATGTTTTCAGATTGCATAACACCCAGCTCTTGCTGTTTTATGGTTAAATTGTTTTCCCAGGCATAACGAATGCAATCTTCAAGCGACCATTTTTTTTGAGCTTGAAGGGAAAACGGAAGAATCAAAACGAGTAACAGCAGTACAACAGAACCTTTTTTCATGATTAAAATTAAGTATATCGAGCAAATTTACTTATAATTAAACAATATGCAATAACAGAAACCAAAAGAAAAGACAGGCACAAGACGGTACAAAGGGCAGCTCGCGATGCTGTATAAAGTGCGGTCATGTGAGGCAGGGTGGTGTGAAACGTGTAAAGAACAATGTTATAAACCCAATGAGCCGAAACACACAACGCCATGCCTCCCCTTTGGTAAAGAAATCCCAGACCTGTTCCCAATAGTAAACGTTGGAGAAAAAGCGATCCGGATTCCGGTCTGTGGCATAAAGAAAACATAAGAGCGGGTATAAGAAGAACCGTCCATCGGGGGAGGGTTGCCGCTCTCATACGTACGGTTAGAAATTCCCTAAAAAGCAATTCTTCACAAAGCGATATAGAGAAAAAAGATAACAAGCAATTGATCAAATACGTAGTCAGGTCAATGCGAACCCATGCTTTACCTGTAAAGAAGATGATTAGCAGCACGATTGGTACAAGAAACGCCCCTGCCAATAAAAACATTCGGTTCCAGGGGAGGTGCGTAAGGCCTTCTGTTTTTCTTCGTTTTCCCCGCAGATAAAACAGAGCCATTCCCGTTGTAGCTATTGCATTGGCAATGAAAAGGTCTGTTCCTTTGCTGTAGAGCAAAGCCGATACCAACAAGGCAGGCAGACTAAAAATACAATACAGACAAAGAGGGTAAAAGAGAAACAAGTATTTACGCATAGAGTTGCAAAGTAAAACAGGGCAGGAAACCTGCCCTGTTACCGTTTAACCGGTTGGGATTAAAGTGAACTTTATTTTGTGAAATAGACTTTCTCCCAAGTCGTAAAGGGCACGGAATGCCATTCCCAATATTTCACCTAGCATATAAGCAAGCTCTTTGTCAATATCAGGCGAGGACATGCCTGCGGTGAGTGCACAACACGTAGAGTCATTAAGCGGTGTAAAGCCATGTAAATGTTCCATTGTGTTCATTTTTTATTTGTTTTTATTCCAACCAGCTCTAAAGCCATCAATAAAACTGTCAACGTTTTTTGCCAGCATACTTATCAACATACCTGCAGACCCAAGTTTAGATGCCAGTCCATCTAACAGGCCTTCGAGAAGCTCGCCCAGGATTCCATATTGGGAATCTCCGCCCAAAATGGCACATCGGGCAATGGGATCCAGGGCTGTGAACCCAAAATCTCTCATCACATATTCATTCATAATTTTTAGGTTAAAATTTTTCTCACAGATAAGGCGCGTGAGATTCCGCCTGCAAGCGCGCTATTGCATATATTATAGGCCTTGCTGCCTACACCAGGCAGCATACCTGCCGTTTTTACGTAGTAATTCTTCATGCGATCCCTCTGCTGCCAGACTGCCGTTATCCAACAAGACAATTCGGGAGGCAATAGATAAGGTGGACATTCTGTGACCAATAATGATGATACCTGTTCCCTCCAGACTCCACTTTTTTAAAGCGCACAAGACTGCTTCTTCTGAAGTACTATCCAAAGAAGAAGTGGCTTCGTCCAGAATGATCCATAAAGGTTTGCGGTAAGCCGCACGGGCCAGTGCCACCCTCTGACGCTGTCCGCCAGAGAGTTGTACTCCTTGTTCGCCAACGGGCGTTAAAATGCCACGAGGCAACGAAGAGAAAAAAGACGTTAAGCCAAGTTCTTCACAAAGAATCAGCACGCGGTCCATATCCGGCGTACTATCTCCCAGCACAATGTTGTCCAGAATGTTGCCTTCAAACAACTCGGCTTTCTGTGGGACAATGCCTATTCTTTTTCGCCAAACATTCAGAGGAATGTTGCAGGCATCTATGTTACCCAAGAGAACAGACCCCTGATCCGGAAGGTACATCCTCATGAGCAACGATCCCAGCGTGCTTTTGCCGGAACCGCTTTCTCCTGCTATTCCCGTAATTTCTCCTACACGAAACACGTAAGTGAAGTGATCAAACAACTTCATTCGACCGGGGTAATGGAACAGTACTTTTTCCAGCACCAAGTTTTGTGAAGCCGACCCTTCAAGACCCGGTTCTGCAGGAGCCTGCCCTTCAAGACCTTTTCTGCACTCACACATGTAGCTTCCCAAGGGGTCCTGCTCTGTTTCCAGTTCCATAATTTCAAACAGTCGCTCTGTAGCAATACGTGCGTCTTGGTATTTTTGACTGAAAGAAATGATCTCACTAACAGGGGCAGAGAAATAAGCTGTCAATGCAAAAAAGGTGAGCAATTGTCCAAAAGTTAATTGCTGTTGTGTTACTAAAAGAGCACCAAGCCACAAAATGGCCAGCCCCATGGCCCTGCTAACCGCATCGCCCATAGTGGAGGCACGCAACTGGTTCATGCCTCCTTTCCAAGCATTTTTCACGTAATCTCCATATTTTTTACGTACGTTTTCAATCATAGGTTCTTGGGCTGTGTTGAATTTGATTTGAGCTACACCACGTAAAGAATCAACAAGGCTGCTTTCCAGTCGGGCCTGCGTTACCATGATTTTTCTCTGAGTATCTTTGTTGCGCCGATCAAACAAATAGTAAATCAAGGCATACAAAGGAACTGATCCCAGGCAGACCAGGCTCAGTTGCTTGTTAAACAGGAACATAACAAGAAATGAAAAGAAAAGAGTAAAGATGCTTAAGGCAATGTTTAAGACCCCCGCACTAAGGAAAGAACTTACTTTGAATGTGTCGTTAATACGTGCTACCAGTTCTCCCGATTGCCGTTGGTCAAAAAATTTTTGAGGCAAATATAATAGATGTCTGTAAAAACCGTTAACCAGCCTTTGGGCTGTATGAAATCCGGTATGTAATAAAATCTTTACTCTAAAAACATTAAGGACCAAAGAACAACAGGCAATGTAAATCATGGCAACCCCCATCCATTGAAGAAAGTGTTGGGCACTCTCCGGTATAACCCTGTCTGCAATTTGTTGTAGGAACAAAGCCGAAGCAATTCCTGCAAATGTGTATAAAAACGAGGCAGCCAATGCAGCCGTTAAACGCCGCTTTTGTCCTTTAACAAGAACGCGTAATCTGTGAGTAAAGCGCGGAATAAAATTTCCTTTTGCAAAGTTTTCTGTAGGAGCAAAAGTTACAATTACCCCTGTCCAGCTTTTCGCTATTTCTTCTGCCTTTTCAAGGTGTATTCGGCCGTCTTCCGGATCCATGATACGGTATCTTTTTTTGCGCTGAAAAGGTATGGTAGACCCAAAGAAAGGTAAAGACCTTGTTCCATAGAATACTACAAAATGACTGAGGCCGTCTTGTTTAAGCATGTGTAAAATAGAGGGAACGGGAAGGTGAGCGAACAAGTGATCACCAGTTGGTTCCAGATGGTTGTCCCGTTTAAGGGCTTGAGAGGAGAGGTTCAGATGTTCAGCGCCTTCCCGGATTCCCTGAATAGAAATACCATGCGTCTGAGTACCGCTCCATTGTCGGATTTGTTCCAGAGGAAAACGCAATCCAAACCAGGCAGCAACAGACGCAAGGCATGCGGCACCACAATCACTTATATGATGTTGTCGTATACGTATTCTTTTCATGGCTCTTCAAAAAAGGAGCTGTCTCTTCCCCTTCATTCTGCTTGTACATAGATAAAGAGTCCCGCACTTCCCCGTTATCTGTAAGTACCCGATCGCCCATCACAGACAGCTCCGATGTAACAAACAACAAAAAGAAAACCATTCCGCATACGGTCGCTAATACAACCATAATAAATAAGATGAAAAACCCCTTCTTTCTTTTTACCGTATGAGCCCCGTTATTTTCCCCTGAGAGTTCAAGTACCGGGTAGAATGGTTTGCCCTTTGTTTTCATATAACAAACCTACTATGCCGGAAAAGCAAAAACAGGATAAAAGAAATAAATAAAGAAAATATAAAATTAGGAGAGTGTGCCCGATTGCAAAAACGGAAGGTAAGGCAACAACAGGGATCCAAATTTCAAAATAACAGGATACAAGCGAGAAGCATGTAAAGCACCATCGGGCAGAAATGGGGTATAAGACTCAACAAGATGTAGAATATGCATAACCACTGCCAGCAGAACATTCCACTTAATCCAACCAAAAAAGATACCTGCCAGTCTGTTAAGCCATCCCAAAAAGACAATTTTCATCAATTTATCTATAATGTGGCCTGCTATCAAGACAATTACTAGCACAGAAACAAAAGTGGCAATGAATGCAACAATCCTCAGCCCCTCTCCGTTCCAGCCAAACCATTGTACAATATAATTGGCTGCCAAATCTGTAAAATGATAGGCAGCGTAAGAAGCCAGAATGACAGCTAAAATGCCAAATACCTGTTTAATAAGTCCTTTCATTAAGCCTTCAAGAACGGCTATGGACCAAACTATCAAGATAATTATATCTATATAGTTCAAAGAAAGTTTTGCCAACATGTTTTCAAAGATAGCTAAGATTCGTATCTTTGCAAACTGTTTTGAGCTCTGATTATTATGAAGTTCCCTGAGTATAAGACCCTTGACCTGCCTGAGTTGCAGAAGAAAATTATTGAAAAATGGGAACGTGAAAAAACGTTCCTTCGTAGTGTTGAAATGCGCCCCAAAGAACGACCCTTTGTGTTTTTTGAAGGGCCACCGTCTGCTAACGGTATGCCCGGCATTCACCATGTCATTTCCAGAGCCATCAAAGACGTGGTTTGCCGTTACAAAACACAACAAGGATACAGGGTGGAAAGAAGAGCCGGTTGGGATACACACGGGCTACCTGTTGAACTGGGAGTGGAGCAATCGTTGGGCATTACCAAGGAAGACATTGGTAAAACCATTTCTGTAGAAGAGTACAACGCGGCTTGCCGTAAGGAAGTGATGAAATATACACGCGAGTGGGAAGTACTTACAGAAAAAATGGCGTACTGGATTGATATGAGCAATCCATACGTAACGTATCACAACTCGTATATAGAGACGGTCTGGTATTTGCTGAAAGAAATTTACGACAAAGGATTTTTATACAAAGGATACTCTATTCAGCCCTATTCACCGGCTGCCGGTACCGGATTGAGTACTCATGAATTAAATCAGCCGGGATGCTATAAAGATGTAAGAGACACTACGTGTACGGCACAGTTTGAAATCATTCGTAACCCCGCCAGCGAATTCCTCTTTGCCGGCTCAGACACTGCCGGTTCTGCCGATGCAGAAGAGCGTGTGTTTTTCCTGGCCTGGACTACGACCCCCTGGACGTTGCCTTCCAATACCGCCCTTTGTGTAGGGCCAACTATACGTTACAAGGTGGTCAGGACCCTCAATCCCTATACAGAAGAATCTATACGGGTAATTCTTGCTGAAGATTTGATGGAGACTCTTTTCCCGGGAGATAAGGCTGTTCCTTACCAGGCAGAATCCGGTGTCTATACAGGAAAACAATTGGCAGGCATACAGTACCGTCAACTGATTCCTTGGGTAGATCCGGGAGAGGGAGCCTTTCGTGTAATTACCGGTGATTTTGTCACTACAGAAGACGGAACAGGCATTGTGCACATAGCTCCTACTTTTGGAGACGATGACAACAAAGTGGCCAAGCAGTACGGTGTACCGGCTTTGTTGTTGACAGACCGTCACGGAGCTCAATGTCCCATGGTGGATAAAACAGGTAAGTTTTACAGATTGGAAGATTTAAGTCCCGAGTTTGTTGATAAACAGGTAAATACAGAAGCTTATGCTCCTTTTGCAGGGCGTTATGTAAAAAATGAATACGACCCACAGTTCCAAGAAGGTACCACTACTAATAAGGAACAAGATTCATTGGATGTAGATATCTGCATGTGGTTGAAGAAAACAGGCCAAGTCTTGCGTATTGAAAGGATGGTGCATAACTATCCGCATTGTTGGCGTACAGACAAACCCATCCTATACTATCCGTTGGACTCATGGTTTATCAAGACTACGGCTGTTAAAGAGCGCATGATAGAACTGAACAACAGTGTAGCCTGGAAACCGAAATCTACCGGTACGGGACGCTTTGGAAAATGGCTTGAAAATTTACAAGATTGGAACCTTTCCAGAAGCCGTTATTGGGGAACTCCTTTACCTATCTGGCGTACAGAAGACGGAACAGAACAAGTATGTATTGGATCGCTTGCAGAGCTTTACGATGCGTTGGAGACTTCTGTAAACAAAGGGTTTATGAAATCTAACCCTCTTAAAGACAAGGGATTTGTTCCGGAAGATTTTAGCACAGAAAACTACCAAACCATAGACCTTCACAGGCCTTACGTTGACGATTGGGTTTTGGTCTCTGCCCAAGGCAAGCCGATGTATCGCGAACTCGACCTGGTGGATGTTTGGTTTGATTCGGGCTCTATGCCTTTTTCTCAAGAGGGTCTTGAAAAATTGGAGTTTCCCGAGTTTGGCCAAGTGGGCGATTTTATTGCCGAGGGGGTAGATCAGACAAGGGGTTGGTTCTTCACATTGCATGCCATTGCTGTTATGGTGAATGATCGCATATGTTTTAGGAACGTACTTTCTAACGGACTGATTCTTGACAAGAACGGAAATAAAATGAGTAAACGTTTGGGAAATACCGTAGATCCGTTTGGCATGTTAGACAAATACGGAGCCGATCCGTTGCGCTGGTACATGCTTACCAACGCACAGCCTTGGGATAATTTGCGGTTTGACGAGGGGGGAGTAGATGAAACACGTCGTAAGTTCTTTGGAACACTCTACAATACGTATTCGTTTTTTGCTCTTTACGCTAACGTAGACGGCTTTACGCCTGCCCACGCACAGGCTTCAGCTGCACGAGCCTCGGCTTCAGCTGCACGGGCCTCGGCTTCAACCTCAGCCTCAGCTCCGGCAACAGCTTCAGCCTCAGCCTTAGCTCCGGTGCCAACCTCTGCCTCGGCTTTTGCCCGGTACGTTCCGATGGAAGAGCGACCGGAAATGGACCGCTGGATTGTGTCGTTGCTCAATACCCTTATAAAGGATGTGTTGCAGGCTTATGATGCTTACGATATAACTACGGCAGGACGTCTGATTCAGGATTTTGTGACAGATCAATTAAGCAACTGGTACGTTAGGTTGAACAGGAAGCGGTTCTGGGGTGGTAAGGTAGATGCAGACAAGCGGGCTGCATACCAAACCTTATACAGCTGTTTGCATACGGTTGCGCTGCTGGGAGCGCCTATTGCTCCTGTATATATGGAAAGATTGTATCTGGACTTAACTTTCGGCGATTCTGTGCATTTGGTACTTATGCCGCAAGCAGACGAGAGATGGATTGACAAAGCTTTGGAAGAAAGGATGGAATTGGCTCAGCGTTACACTTCTATGATATTAGCACTACGCAGGAAAGTAAACATAAAAGTGCGTCAGCCCTTAAGCAGGGTCTTGGTACCGGTACTGGATCTGAACGTAGAAAAACGATTGGAACTTGTAAAGTCCATTGTGCTTGGCGAGACAAACGTCAAGGAAATGAAGTTCATAAGAGATACTACAGGGTTGATTCTGAAGGGTATTAAACCCAATTTTAAGGTGTTGGGTAAAAAACACGGTCCGCTTATGAAAGAAATTACGGCTGCCTTAAAGGACTTTGATCAGGAAGACATTGCCGCTTTTGAAAGAGCCGTGAATGAGGAGGATACGCAGAATGGCCTCACCCGGTATTACTCGCTTGCGGTAGCATCGGGGGTGGTATTGCTGGAGCGCGAAGACGTAATCATTACTTCTGAAGACATGCCCGGTTGGCTGATTGCCGTGGATGGACCCTTAACAGCTGCATTGGATGTGACTCTCACAAAAGAACTTGAGTGTGAGGGAATGGCAAGGGAATTGATCAATCGTATTCAAAATTTGCGAAAAGACACGGGATTGGAGGTAACAGATAAAATTCGCGTAGTGATTGAAAAAAGAGAAGACGTGGCAAAAGCGGTAACGGGGTTTGGCCAATATATTGCCAGCCAAGTACTTGCAGATGATATACAAGTGGCTGTAGTCCCTTCGGGGGCACATGAAGTAGAATGGGAAAACGGAAGCCTTTCCATTCATATTGAGAAATCATAATAAAATAGTACATTTGTACTTTCCTAAAAGTAAGAACCATGACTACAAAAAGAAGTAAGACCGATAACAAGGTTGCAGGAGAAGTAAGAGAAAAGGTTCGTTATACCGATGAGGAGCTTCAGGAATTCAAAGCACTAATAAACGAGAAGCTTGCTCAAGCAAGATCCGATTACGAAGACCTGAGAGCGATTGTTACCCACAGTCAGAGTAACGATACCGAAGACACCTCCCCCACATTTAAAGTGATGGAAGAAGGCGCCTCGGCCCTCTCAAAAGAAGAATCGGGACAGCTGGCACTGCGCCAGCATAAATTTATACAGTCCCTGGAAATGGCTTTGGTAAGGATAGAGAACAAAACGTATGGTATTTGCCGTGAAACAGGGAAATTGATTCCTAAAGAGCGCCTTCGTTTAGTTCCTCATGCAACACTTTCTGTAGAAGCCAAAAACAAACGGGAATAAACCGATTTTATGGGGAAGGACAAAAAGTCCAGAGGTAAAATCCTTGCACTGATCATCTCTTGCGTTCTGATTTTGGATCAAGTATCCAAAATTTGGATAAAGACCCACTTTACCCTAAGCCAAAGCGTTAACGTACTTGGCTCTTGGTTCCAACTGTGCTTTGTAGAAAACGAAGGCATGGCTTTTGGTATGATGTTGGGTGGGAACGGAGGCAAGTTGATTTTAAGCATCTTTCGGGTTGTATTAAGCATCTTTATCATGTGGTATATATGCAGGCTGCTTAAAAAGCCCGAGACTCCCATGGGTGCTTTGATAGGTCTATCGCTTGTGTTTGTTGGAGCAGTCGGGAATATTATAGACTCTGCCTTTTATGGACTCATATTTAGTGAATCGGGACTCACTCAAGTAGCTGCTCTTTTCCCTCCGGAAGGAGGTTATGCGCCCTTTTTGCACGGTAAAGTAGTAGATATGCTTTATTTTCCGCTGATTGACACTGTCTTACCGGACAGCTTCCCTTTCTTAGGCGGAAAGCGGTTTATTTTCTTCCGGTTTATATTTAACGTGGCAGACTCTGCTATTACCTGTGGTGCCATTTACCTGCTGCTTTTCCAATACAAGTTTTTCACTAAAAAATAAAAAGAATATTTATCTTTGCTCGGCTTTTAAAACGGAGAGATGCCGGAGTGGTTGAACGGGGCGGTCTCGAAAACCGTTGAACCTTTAGGGGTTCCGGGGGTTCGAATCCCTCTCTCTCCGCCACAAAAAACCAAAAGTGGTACGAAGTACTAAAAATGAAAACAGCCTAAAAAGCAAATGTATTTGTTTTTTAGGCTGTTGAGTTTTGATGGCCGGCTTTGCCGGCGCTTTTGGGTTTTTGTGAAGCTACTCCCACAGGGATCACCGAGCGCCAAAGGCGCGCAGGTAATCCCTCCGGCCCACTTTAGTGCGTCGCACTAAAGTTTTAGCTATGCAAATGCTTAGCACCAAAATGGATGCCTAGCCTTTTTCTGCAATGGATCCCAGGGCACTTCTGTTCAAAACCTCTAGGTTTTTTCCCGAGATAGAGATAAATCCGTCCCTTTGGAATTCCTGCAAGGTGTTGATGATACTTTCCCTGGAGTAACCCAAGGTATTGGCAATTTCTTCTCGCGTAAAGGGAAGGACCATTTGCTCCGAACCAAATACTTTTACCAGGTTCAGTAGAAAAGTGGCCAGGGCACCACCGGCGTTTCGGTGGCTTAGGGTTATAAGTTTGTGCACAGCCACGTTGATCAGTTCAGACATCATGGTTACCATGTAAATAGCAAAAGCACCGTTGCGCCCAATCAAGTCCTCAAACAGATCTCGGTTGAATACACGTACTTGACAGGGAGTGATGGCAATGGCGGAAAATTCCAGCTTCTTCTTAACAAACGAACACATAAGCCCAATGAAATCTCCTTGGGTACTAAATCCAAACGTTGTATCTTTTTGACTTTCACGGAAATTCAATTTGACCATTCCCTGCTCAAGGGCCAATATTTGAGAAGCTAGAGAACCTTGCTTTATAATCACATCGTTTTTATCGTAATTAACCAGCACAGAGGAATCTAGAAGCTCATTCAGTTCTTCCGGTGTAAGATGTGTTGTCCAAGGATAAATGGAAACAGGTTGCATAATAAATAGCATAAAGGGTTAGCAATGTAACGCCTGGTGAATGTAACGCCAAGTAAATGCAGCACCAGGTGTTAAAAGTGTAATATTACACATTTTCTTATAGAATATTGCACGAGCAAGACAACCGGTACGGCATTGTATGTGTTTCATTTAGCTTAGAAACACATAACAACGTATAAACATATAAAGTAATAGGATTATGACAGATATGAAAGTTAGAGTACGTGCCCAAAGCGAAAACGCAACGAAAACCGTTATCAATGCCCGTAATTTCCGGTTTGTTATAGATGAACCGGCAGAATTGGGTGGAACTAATGATGGCCCCAACCCCGTAGAATATGTATTGGGAGCATTTGCCGGATGTCTGAATGTGATGGCACATTTGATTGCCAAAGAAATGGATTTTGAATTAAGGGGTGTAAAAATTGACGTAAGCGGAATATTAAATCCCGCCCGGCTGTTTGGACAAAGCTTTGAAGAACGTGCAGGCTTCAAAGAAATCTCTGTAATGATTAAAGCAGATACAGATGCCGATGAAGCAACGCTGGAAAAATGGATGCAAGCTATTGAAGACAGGTGTCCTGTTAGCGACAATCTTCAACATCCTACCCCGGTAAAAATAGCTGTAAAAGCAACAGTCCCGCAGCTCTAAGTACTGCACAAAATACCAGTGAATATGCTTTTGAAAGGAATAAAAAAGGAAAAGTGACAGGGTTCAATGTGTCTGTCACACGGGCACAAAACGTTCCGTTTTTCAGGATAATGCGCTAAGAGGTGGCACTCTAATACATTAGGTATTCCCACAGGGGACCGCGTTTTTTCTTGGCTCGAAAACGTGCCATAAGTTCCGGTGATTCGTCACCTTGAAAAATCCATTTCTGACCGGTAGCATGAGCCCTTTCCTGAAGGGTCTCCATGGTGATGTCTTTAGAAATGTAGTATACGGGTTGCAGCAGATTGTTGTTCTCTGTTATAATGCCTTCTTTTATTGCCACGTCATAGAAAGGCGTTCTTGGATAGATACGTAAACCAATAAAAGGGAAATAAACCGTTCGTCTCAGTTCTTTACTGCGTTCAAACGTTTCATTAAGCGTAAGGTCTGTTTCTCCGTATCCTCCCAACAATAGAAAATGTGCATAAAAAACACCCAACTTGGAGGCATTTAAGCTATGCTCCTTAATGTGTGAAAAACGAAAACTTTTGTTCAATTTTTCCAGTTGACTGTCACAGAGAGAGTCTGTACCCCATTCAATGTGCTTGAGCCCCGCCTCTTTGAACAGAGCAAGATCTTGGTACGTGAGGTTGTGGGGGGTGAAAAAAGCGCCCCATCTAATGTTAGCTTTTCTTTCAATCAGCCGCGAAGCCAATTCTTGGTTGTATTCCTTGTGTATATTAAAGACAGAGTCTGTAAAAAACAGGTAATCTATCCCTTTTGTTTCTTTTAGTTCAATGATGTTATCTACAACAGATACCGGGTCTAACAGACGTACGTTATGACCTTCAATAATTGGGTAACTGCAATAGATGCAATGGTATGGACAGCCTCTTTTTGTTTGAATATTAAGCATACCGCTTTTTTCAAAATAAAAATGTGCTATGGCAGGCTCTACGTGTAAAGAGAGCGAAGTGATATGCTGTGTGTGATCATTGATAATCAAGGAACCATCCGGCTTTTTATAAACAAGTCCATCAATACCGTACGGATCTTCATTTTGCTCCAATGCAGTAATCAGACGACAGATGTTTTCTTCTCCCTCGCCGTGAATGCCCCAGTCGGGTTGAAGCTTTTCGAACAAGATATCGGGGTAAATGGAAAAACCAGAACCTCCCATAAGAACTACGGCACTGCTATTTTCACGAACAATTTGCATAATTTTATGGTAGTGGGCCATAAAGCTAATTTGTTCGTAATAATTGGTATCGTCAATGTTTCTTACAGATATACCTATGTATTTGAAATTGCCTTCACGGCAAAATGCAGCCAGTTCCTCATACCCTCCCATATTGAAGTCGAACACTTCTGTTTGCCAGTCCGGCATCTTTTCGTTCAAATAAGTAGAGATGTAAGAAATCCCAATGGGAAATATAATGTAGGGAACTGTAAAGTTGTTTGCGGAAATCAGTGCTATCCTTTTCACAAGTAAACAGCGGTTAAGACTTTTTAACAAATTCAGATTTCAAGGCCATGGAACCAAAACCGTCAATTTTGCAACTTATGTTATGGTCACCGTCCGTTAGGCGTATGTTTCTTACTTTTGTACCTGCTTTTATAGGTTTGGGTGCTCCTTTTACAGGCAGATCTTTTATTACAATTACAGAATCACCATCACGGAGCTCGTTTCCGTGTGCATCAATGACCTTTATCCCATCTTCTACTTTTTGTTCGTCGGGGTTCCATTGATGTTCACATTCCGGGCAGGCATACAGTCCCGTTCCCAAAGAATACCCGTATGGTGAATGGCAATGTGGGCAAGATTTTAAACTCTCAGACATAATGGCCCCAAAGATAGGCTTTCTTGCCTAAGAAGCAAAAAAAAAGCCGGCTGTACAGCCGGCTTTCCTTGTTACAAAAATGCATGGTTTAGTATGCAATTTCTGTGTTATAGTCAGATTCCAGACGCGGTACTACCCAGGTCCATTTGTTCTTATCTTCCGGAGTAATTACACCGGTAAGGTCGTTATGGAAGGTGTCACCGTTAGCCCAGTTTCTCTTAACCAGGGTGTCTCCCCATCTCTTTTTGTCAAACCAGTCAAAACCTTCTCCCCAAAGTTCAATACCTCTGTAGATTTTGATTTCTTCAAGAAGTGCGGCTCCTGTTTTGGTACAGGAATAGTTGGGGTCTCTGCCGGAGTCTCTGGTAAG
>MTBK01151119.1_pt1 | contig 119577 bp, 142 predicted proteins | sample 1535981 | NCBI WGS metagenome assembly MTBK01 (sample SAMN06109225, study PRJNA356200) | anaerobic digester metagenome | isolation source: biogas reactors fed with pig manure or primary and secondary sludge | place: Spain | collected 2016-06-30
ACACCATATCGTAGCGGCGTGCTATGTCCAGAAGGCGGTCATATTCCTCATACAGAGGATTTTCCCGGCCGTTACAGCGCATCCAGTTGGCCGTCATTGAACCGCCCCGACTGACGATGCCCAGCACGCGACCCTGCGCCTCCACGGCGGCCACGCTTTGGCGGGTAACTCCGCAGTGTACCGTGATGAAATCGACGCCGTCGCGGCCGTTTTCTTCGATCACGGCAAACAGGTCATCCGACGTCATATCGGAAATGGCTCTTTTCTCTTCCAGCAGCTTTACCGCCGCCTGATAAATCGGCACCGTGCCGATGGCGACCGTTGATTTTTCCATGACGGATTTGCGAATGCCCGCCGGATGGCCTCCCGTGGAAAGATCCATCACGGCGTCCGCCCCCGCCGCGATCGCCACGGACAACTTTTCCAACTCCAGATTCAAATCATTGTTGTCCCTGGACGTTCCGATATTGACGTTGACCTTGGTGCGCAACCCGCGGCCGATCGCCAACGGTTTGATGGCTCTATGGTTTACATTGCGGCAGATCACAATGGTTCCGTCAACGATCCCCTGACGGATGGACTCCGGCGAAACGCTTTCTTGAACCGCGCTGAGCGTCATTTCTTCGGTAACGACGCCCCGACGGGCCTTTTCCAGCTGTGTCATTGTTTTTCTCCTTAATTTTCCTGTCTTATGCCTAAAACATTCACCGGACCGTGACCTCTTCCCAGAGGCAGCGCGTCTTGAATCGCCCGTGCCGTCATGCTTTGCGCCTGCTCCACGGCGAAATAAATATTTTCGCCCCGCGCGAGATGGGACGCCAGAATCGAGGCAAAGGTGCAGCCGGTCCCATGGGTGTTGTTTGTTCGCCTCCACTTTGCCGCAAACGCCTCATATTGTTTGCCGTCATAGAGAATATCCACGATGCCTTGCGTCTTTCTCCCGGGGAGATGCCCTCCCTTGACCACGACTTTTTTCACCCCCAGATCCAAAATGACGGCGGCGGCTTTTTTCATATCCTCCACGGAGCGGATTTTCATCCGCGCCAGAAATTCGGCTTCCGGAATATTCGGCGTCACAACGTCCGCCAGCGGAAGCAGTTTTTTCACCAGCGCCTGCCTTGCCCTGTTTGTCATCAGGGGGTGTCCGCCCTTGGCGATCATCACCGGATCCACCACGACATTTTTGAGCCGGTAGCGCTCAATCTTTTTCACAACGGCACCCACCGCCTGCGGGGTCATGAGCATGCCGGTTTTGACCGCATCCGCGCCGATATCCCCCAGCACTGAATCCAGCTGCGCCGCAATCCACTTCGGCGGCACGGGAAACACAGACTGCACCCCCCGTGTATTTTGCGCGGTCACCGCGGTCACGGCGCATACCGCATAACAACCACAGGCATGAACCGCTTTCAGATCCGCCCCAATTCCCGCTCCGCCTCCGGAGTCGGATCCGCCGACGCATAAAACCCGTACCGGCTTTCCCATTCAGTCCGCCTCCGGAAATACATTTTTTTGCCAGTAACGAACAACCAGCAGATGTCCCGAGCGGACATGAATGCGGGCCCGCCTGGAAACAATGATGTTGCTCACGCCGCGGGACTCGGAAAGCTCGAAGGTTCCTTCTTCCAGCGGATAAGCGAATCCCTCCAGCGAAACGCCTTCCACGCGGGAAGAAAGCGCCAGGAGGGACACAAGGCAGCCTTCCGCGTTTTCAAAGACCGCGTCATGAAGGGGAACAAAAGTTTCACCGTATTCATCCAGCAGGCAGACGGCGACACCCGCTTCTTTCCCCCGGATCAGCAAAAACAAATTGGCCAGGGCGTGGTCGATTCTGCCGCCCAGCGCTCCCCAGATCTGAATCCTCTCCGGTCTCAGCCCCAGGGCGTAATCCAGCGCCAGCGCCGTATCGGTAAAATCCTTGCCGGTCGGATAACGGATCAGTTGAGCGCCCTGTTGTTCATAAAGCTCCCGTTGCTCCGGCAAGAGAGAATCCATGTCGCCGATCAGAACATCCGGCACAAGCCCGGCTCCCGCCAGATGGCGCGCGCCTCCGTCGCAACAGATCATCAGAAAATGGCCCGTCTGGTTCAATTTCCTGCGGAAAAAATCCACGTTTCCGAGACGTCCCCCGCTGACAATGACAATGTCCTGAGGCATGGATCATCCAAAATAAAAAAACCATACCCTCTCACCTGCAAAGGACATGGCTTCGATGAATGCGTGGAAACCGCCACTCCCTACGCCGGCATTATCCGGGTCAGGTTCAAAGGGTATATTCTCAGCCGCGACTTGAAATCGCGGCACCCCGCGTGTAAAAGTAATACATTGACCGTTAAAAAGCAACGGAATAAATCATCGTTTATGTTTCGTCTTCCCCTTCATAGACGCAGCCGGATTCCGGACTTTCCTGAAGGACAATCCGGGACAACTGCGGCAGGACGGGTTTCAGGCGCTGCCATATCCAGCGGCAAAGATTTTCCGACGTGGGATTTGTCAGGCCTGCGATCCGGTTTAAATTTTTATGATCCAACTGATCCAAGAGCGGTTCAAAAGCGGCGGCAATCTCGGCGTAATCCATCACCCAGCCGCTGTCCGAACCGGTTTTCCCCCGGATGTGAATTTCGACACGAAAAGAATGGCCGTGCATCTTTGCGCATTTGTGGCCCTCGGGCACCCGGGGAAGCCAGTGTGCCGCATCGAATTTAAAAACTTTAAAGATTTCCATCATGCTTATCGAACCCCCAGGATTTTATGCAGCTGCAGGCTGATGCGCCACCGGGGGTGCGCCAAAACATACGCCAGCGCCAGCCTGGTGGCTTTTTCCCTGTCCGGACCATCCATCGGCTGCAGAAAAAAATGCCGGAACTTCAAATGCGCATACCGGTGCGGCCCGGCGCCCGCCTGTGGAAAAACCAGTTTCAATTCATCTCCGGCCGCCTGCTTCAGTGGAGCGCCGGCTTTCGGACTGACGCAGAGCCAGTCGATCCCGGCGGGCGCGGGGATCGTGCCGTTGGTTTCCACGGCAACGGCAAAGCCTTCCTTATGCAGGTCGCTGATCAGCGCGTGGTCCAGCTGCAACAGAGGCTCCCCGCCCGTGCAGACCACAAAAGGACGAACTAATTTGTTTTTTTTGACCGGCCAGGCCAGTGATATCTTGTGCGCCAGTTTGGCAGAAGATCGATAGACGCCTCCGTTGATGCCGCCCGTCCCGACAAAATCGGTGTCGCAAAATTTGCAAATCGATTTGGAACGTTCTTTTTCTTTGCCCGACCACAAATTGCAACCCGAAAAACGGCAAACCACGGCCGGACGGCCCGCGTGACAGCCTTCGCCCTGTATCGAATAGAAGATTTCTTTGATGGAATACATAAGTCCTTCAGCCTTCAGCCTTATACCTTCCCGGATCTTTCATTCCTGCTTCCTTAAACCCCTTCAGCCTAAGCAGGCAGGAGTCACACCGGCCGCAGGATGCGCCTTCGGCGTCCGGGTCGTAGCAGCTGTGTGTCAGCGAATAATCCACGCCCAGTTCAACACCTCTTTTGATAATCTGCGCTTTGCTCCAGGCAATCAGCGGCGCGTGAATCCGCAATTTTTGCCCGCCTTCCACGCCGGCCCGGGTCGCCAGATTGGCCATGTGTTCATACGCCTCGATATATTCAGGGCGGCAGTCCGGATAGCCGCTGTAGTCCAGTGCGTTGACGCCGATGAAGATATCGGAAGACCCGATCACTTCCGCCCAGGCCAGGGCGTAAGACAGGAAGATCGTGTTTCTGGCCGGAACATAGGTCATGGGGATGACTTTCCCCAACCCCTCAACCGACCCATGCTTGGGAACGGCGATGTCCGCGGTCAGAGACGAACCGCCGATGCGCCGCAGATCGATATCGACCGTCAGGCGCTCAACCACACGGTTTTCCCGGGCAACGCGCGCGGCCGCTTCCAGTTCAACCATGTGCCGCTGACCGTACCGGAAGCTCAAGGCATAGACGTTAAACCCCATGCTCCGCGCGATAGCCAGCGTAGTGGCGGAATCCACGCCGCCGGACAGCAGCACTACCGCCTTCTTCTGTGATTTCATGGATGGATCGGTCATGGGGAAAGTATTTAGCAGATTTTAAAGAATTTCTCCCGCGCTATTTAGAGGCCGGGTCTGCAATACGGAAAAGCCGACGGGTGTTGACCGCCGCGGTTTTCGCCACGTCCTCCCAGGCAAAGCCTTTGATTTCAGCGACTTTCTGCGCAGTATGGACAAGGAACGACGGCTCGTTTCTCCTGCCGCGATGGGGAACGGGCGCAAGATAGGGACAGTCTGTTTCCAGAAGAATCCAATCGATCGGCACCTGCCGGACAACCTCCTGCAGCACTTTGGACTTGTCAAAGGTGACCACGCCGGGCACGGAAATATAAAAACCAAGATCAATGCACTGCCTGGCCATGGCCCAGTCGCCGGAAAAACAGTGAAAGACCCCTGAGCGGATGCCGGAGGCTTTCACCATGCGCAGCGTCTGATCATGCGCTTCGCGGTCATGGATAATCACCGGCAGGTTCAGCTCCCCGGCCAAATCCAGCTGTCTGGCAAACATTTCAATCTGTTTTTTTCGCGGGGAAAGGTTGCGAAAATAATCCAGGCCGATTTCGCCGTAGGCGACAACTTTCGGGTCCTGCGCCAGCTTCTTCAGGGCGTCCAGCGACGAATCATCGGTGTCGGCCGCATCATGGGGGTGGATGCCGACGGTTGAATAAATATTTTCATACCGGCGGGCAATGGACAGCGCCTTGCGGCTCAGATCCGGATTGGTTCCCACCGTGATGATGCCGTCAACGCCCGCCGCCCGGGCTCGTTCAATCACTCCAGAGCGATCGGGATCGAACTCCTTCATCTCCAGATGGGCATGGGAATCGATCAGCATAACTACTTTTCGTCGGTCGGAATCTGAATTTCTTCGGCGTTTTCCGAAACATCGGGAAGCTTTTTTAAAAGACCGGCCAGCTCTTTTTCCGACAATTCTCCATCCGACAGTTTACGCGCGATGATTCTGCGGTCAATTTTCAACAATTCCGGGTTTACCCTTTTGGACATCCTGATCCTCCTTTGCCATTCAACAAAGTTCTGCGGTCCTGCCGCCTGCAATGGTGCGCTCTATTAATACATTTTACCGGCATAATCAAGTCCCGGGCATTTGGGGAAGCGGGTGCGCGGCTCACCGCTTCAGGCGCGGATCGGACGCGTCACGGATCCCTTCACCCAGCAGGTTGTAGCCGACCACCGTAATGAGAATGGCCAGCCCCGGGTAAAGCGACAGCCACCAGGCAATATCGATATTGTCTTTGCCCGCAGTCAGAATATTTCCCCAACTCGGCGTCGGCGGCTGCACGCCGATGCCCAGAAAACTCAACGCCGATTCCGTCAGGATCGCCCCGGCAATGCCCAGGGTAGCGGCCACCAGAATGGAAGCCAGCGCATTGGGCAGAATGTGCAGAAAAATAACTCTTGCGTCATTTGCGCCGATAGCCCTGGCCGCCCGCACAAAATCCCGTTCGCGCAGCGAAATGAAATCCGCCCGCACCAGACGGGTGACCCCCATCCATCCCGTGAGACCGATGACGATCATGATGTTCCAGATGGAGGGCTCCAAAAAGGCAATCACCGCCAGAATCAGAAAGAAAGTGGGAAAGCAGAGCATGACATCCACAAAACGCATGATCACCGCGTCGATCCAGCCGCCGTAGTAACCGGCGACGGCGCCCAGAATCATGCCGATTAAAATGGCCAGCCCCGTGGCGACAAAACCGACTTTCAGGGAAATGCGCGCGCCCCAGATCATCCGGGAAAGAACATCGCGGCCCAGTTGATCCGTGCCGAACCAGTGCTCTCCCGACGGCGGTGCCAGAACATTTTGCAGATTGATCGCGCCCGGATCGCAGGGCGAAATCACGGGCGCCAAAAGCGAGATCGCAAACAGTAAAACCACAATGGCGCAGCCTGTCAGCGCCAGTTTGTTTTTATAAAACATTTCCCAGAAGCCCATCACAAAGCCCTCAGGATATCCGGATACGCGGATCCGCCGCCGCGTACGACACGTCCGCAATCAGATTCCCTGCCAGCGTCAAAACCGCCCCGATCAGCAGAATCCCCATGACCGTCGGATAATCGCGCGCCATCACCGACATGTAAAACAACTGCCCCATGCCCGGAATCGCGAAAATCGTTTCAAAGATGACGCTGCCGCCGATGAGCCCCGGAATCGACAGCCCCAGAATCGTGATCGCCGGCAGGAGCGCGTTGCGCAGGGCGTGCTTGTAAATCACCTGCCGCTCGCTCAATCCCTTGGCGCGCGCCGTCAGAATGTAATCCTGCCGGATCACTTCCAGCATATTGGCCCGCATGTAGCGGGAAAGCCCCGCCAGACCGCCGAAAGCCGAAATGAACACCGGCAGAACGAGATGCCGGGCCAGGTCAACCAGCTGCCCCCAGCCGCTTAAGTATTCATAATTGAGGGACCGCAAACCGGAAATGGGCAGCCAGCCCAGCTGAATGCCGAAAAAAATCATCAACAGCAGGGCCAGCCAGAAAGTCGGCACGGCGAAACCGATAAAAACGATCACCGACATTACTTTGTCGAAAAGCGAGTCCTGATGGACCGCCGACAGAACACCGATCGGCACGGCCACCACAATAATAATGATCAGCGACAGCAGATTGATGGCAATCGTAATCGGCAAACGCTCCAGAATCTTGTCGGCCACCGGCCGGTGGTCGGATGAAAAAGATGTTCCCAAATCGCCGCGGGCAAGCTTCTTCAGCCAGGACACATATTGAACATGAACAGGCTTATCCAGTTCATAGAGACTCATCAGCCGCTGGCGCATTTCCGCCGACGCCTTCGGATTCATCTGCGTCTGCAGGTCCGTGGGCGAGCCGGGCGCCAGGCGCATCACAAAAAAGCAGATGATCGTGATGCCCAGCAAAAGCGGAATCATGAACAGGGCTCTCTTGACCAGATACGGGAACATCCCTCTCTCCTGCTCAGAGGTTCAGACCGTCCAGATACGACGTCTTGTGTAAATTTTCCAGGGACTGCCAGAGGTGCTCCTGGGCGTGCGCCTCCAGCGTGATCGTCGGCTTCACGCCCAGATGCTTCAGCGCGGCAAAAAACCGGTCAAAGGGAAACGTGGCGTTTCCCACCGGCAGATGCTCATCGAATTTGCCGAAATTATCATGGAGATGCAGATGACCGATGAAACGGCCCAGCTGTTCCATCCAGTCCTCCAGGGACGCCCGGGCAAAAACATTGAAGTGGCCTGTGTCGAAGCAAAAACAAACGCTTTCGGAATTCAGCGCCTCCAGCAGGCGGCGCAGGATGCCCGGCTCCCTTTCATAAACGTTTTCCAGCGCGATGATCGCCCCTCCGTCTTCGGCCCGGCCAATGAGCTGTTCCCAGAAACGAACACTGTTTTTCAGCCACAGGTCATCGCAGGAAACGTAATAGCGCTGATCAAAGGACGGATGGCAGACGATTTTCAGCGGCCGAAAAAGGGGGATCAGATCAAACACCTGCCGGATTCGGTCCAGACTGGCCCGGCGGATCCCGTCGTCCAGCGCGCCCGGCCGCAAATCCATAAAGGGCGCGTGAAACGTGACTTTTAACCCGGCATCCGTAAGCGTCCGGGCGTTTTCGGCGCACTGATTTTTATCCAGTGACTGCAGCGCAACATGGCTGAAATAAATCTCCAGATTGAGTTTCTTTTCCAGAACCATCGGCAGATACTGAGGCAGAAGAGGGTAAGGCATATGGACATGAACCTTCCGGATGATCTGAAGCATTTACGATTCCTTTCCATGATCGACAGGGGTCATTGATTTACCATAGTCATTTTTTTTTCACAACCCGAATGAAATTGTTGTAGTGCGTAGCTTCAGGCGCGCGATTGCCGTTTTGCATGGTTTGGCGGGACTGATAACCTGCGGTCACGCGAGTCCCGCACGATATTAAAAAGCTGTATTGTCAACTTTTCGCATTTGTGACATAGTGCCTTCGCATGCAGAAAACGGCCGCGGCTGTTTTCTGCAACATGTGACAAGGAGGATCGTTTGCCCGTCAAAAAAAATGAATCGTCCCGGCGGCTGCTGATGTGCATCAACGCGGTTTTACAGAAAAAAGCGAAAAACATTGTCGCCCTGAATGTCCGGAAGATTTCTTCCTTTACGAACTACCTGCTCATCTGCTCGGGCGCTACCGACCGGCAGGTGAAAGCCGTCGCCGATACGGTTCAGGAATACCTGAAGAAAGAGGGCATCCGTCCGCTGGGCGTGGAAGGTGAGACGAATGCCGAATGGATCCTGCTGGATTATGACGATGTGGTGATCTCCATCTTTCAGGAAGCCACCAGGTCTTTCTATGATCTGGAAAACCTGTGGGACGCGCCGCGAATGGAGATCGATGAGGCCACAACGGAAATCAAGAGATTAAATAAGGATATGGCTTGATTTTTCGTGAGTTTCTATCACAAATTTCCGACGCTTTTTTCCCGCGAATCTGCCTCGCCTGCTCTTGCGTTCTTCCCACCGGCCGCCCGGAGTTCTTCTGTGCCGATTGCTTTTGCCGGATCACCTTTCTTGACGGAAGCCTCTGCCCTGCCTGCGGGATCACGTTTCCCGACTCAGCCGCCGGAAACCATCTGTGCGGTTCATGCATGGAACATCCGCACTGGTTTGATTTCGCCCGCGCCGCTGTCGCTTATGAGGGAATCATCCTCGATGTGATCCACCGGTTTAAATACGGGCGGGATTTGACGGCAGGCGCGGCGCTGGCAGGCCTGCTGGCCGATTTTGATTTTGCCGGAATCGATTTCAGCGCTTTTGACGCGATGATTCCCGTGCCTTTGCATATCAAACGGCTGCGGGAAAGACGGTTTAACCAATCGCTGGTTCTGGCGAATGCTCTGGGTAAAAAACACGGCGTCGCCGTCGATTTTTCCTTGCTAAAAAGGCGAAGATTTACTTTAACGCAGACAGGATTGAACAAAAGCCAGCGGGATAAAAACATTGTCGGCGCTTTTACCGCAAAAGGTCCGGACAGGATCCGCGGCGGGAGTTTCCTGCTGGTGGATGATGTTTACACTACAGGCGCCACCATCACCGAATGCGCCAAAATGCTGGTTGAAGCGGGAGCGAAACGGGTCGCGGCGGTGACGGTGGCCAGAGTCCTTTAATCTCTGGCGGGCTGCCCGCGGTAAAACGAGGGGCAATCGATCCGGAAGGAGCTTCCCTGATCACGGCAACCACTTGAAATATTTATTGTCGCAACCGCGGCAACCGGCGCCCTGAAGGGAAAAAACCTTATAGAAATGGTTTTGCGCCTGGCTGGGAAAGGAGTCATCATGGACAAGGTTCTGGACAAAACGGTCTTAAAAGAAAAGTTGGACCTACTGCGCCAGGGGGGGAAAAAAATCGCCTTTACCAACGGCTGCTTTGATATTCTTCACGCGGGGCACGTCCGTTATCTGAAGGAAGCCGGAAAAACGGCTGATGTTCTGGTTGTGGCGCTCAACAGCGATTCTTCCGTGCAGGCCATCAAGGGGCCCAAAAGGCCGCTGGTCCCCGAAAAGGAGAGAGCCGAAGTCCTTGCCGCTTTGGAATGCATCGATTTTATAACAATTTTCCCAGAAGCGACCCCACTGGAGCTGATTGGCCTGCTGAAACCCGATGTTTTGATCAAAGGCGGCGACTGGACAGAAGAGCAAATCGTCGGCCGCGAAGAAGTCCGGCAGTGGGGCGGACGCGTCGAGATCATCCCGGAATTCGCAGGCAGGTCCACGACCGGCATCGTGGAGAAGATATTAGCGGCCTATGGACCGGGAAAACAAAGGTGAAACGGACGGACAGATATGCCGGATGGCGGCTTTTTTCGGGGTTTTTATGTATGATTATTTTGCTTTACAAACCTATTACCATTAGGTAAAAGAGTCGTTCAAACATTACAGGTAAAGGAGTGGCGGCATTGGAAAAACAAACGACTTTAAAGCCGGAAAAGCTCGAAGCCTTTCGCAAACTGCTGACTCAAAAAATCAATGAATTGCTCAACGAGGCGGGTAAAACCGTTTCGGAAATGACCAGCGGCAAGGAAAATTTCCCGGATCCCAGCGACCGCGCCTCTCTGGAATCCGACCGCAACTTTGAGCTGCGCATCCGCGACCGCGAGCGCAAACTCATCGTTAAAATGCAGGAGGCCATCAAAAGAATTGACGACGGCATTTACGGCGTCTGTGAGTCCTGCGGCGGCCCGATATCCGAGAAGAGACTGATGGCCAGGCCCGTCACGACCGAGTGTATCGACTGCAAAACCAAGCAGGAAAAAATGGAAAAGCTCAAAGGCGAATAACGACCGGAATTCAAAAAGCCCCGCGAACCGGGGCTTTTTTATGGCCGGTTTATCCATCCGATATTTTCTTTTTCCTTCAAAAGTGGTAACAAGGTCCATGTTCGTAAGCGTCGCCGTCAACATTCCGGCCGATAAACTTTTCACCTATGAAGTTCCGGCCCATCTTCAGAGTGCCGTCGAGATCGGTAAACGCGTTTTTGTGCCGTTCGGCTTCAGGAAACGAACCGGGTTTGTGATTGAAATATTATCCGACTGCAAAGTCAAAAACGCCAGGCAGATCCTTGCCGTCCTCGATGAAGAGGCGCTGTTCGACGCGGAGGACCTGAAATTCTACCGGTGGATTTCCGGTTATTTCATCTATCCGCTGGGGAAAACGCTGGCCGAGCTGATTCCCGCGGGATCGGAAAGAATAGAGCTACGCCGGCTGGTGCCCGCGCCTGCCGCCTCCGACGCGAGGCCGACTGCCGCGCAAAAAAAGCTTCTGGACATCCTGTGTTCACATCCCGGCGGTCTGGCCCTCCGCGATCTGATCCGCAAATCCAATCTGAAAAACGCGGCTTCGGTCGCCCGCAGCCTCCAGGTGGCCGGCCTGGTTCACGTAGTGGAAAAGGAAAAAAAGCAGCTGGGCATCAGGATGCAAAAAATCATCCGGCTGAGGAATCAGGCTGCCGACCCGCTGAAGCTGACGCCCCGGCAACAGATCGTCGCCGATTTCCTCAAAAAAGAAGGGCCGACGGAGCTCCGCGCGCTGATGGAGAAAACCGCGACAAGCGCCGCCGTCATCAAAAAGCTTTTGGAAAAGGGCACCCTCTGCGTCAGCAATGAGGAATTTATCAGGAAAGCCCCGGTGGAATCCGCCCTTACCGCCCCCCCTCCGGATATGACGCTCAATGAGGAACAAAAAAAGGCCCTGGATACCCTTCAACAATTTATCGAAAACGCGGCGTTTCAGCCCGTTCTGCTGCACGGCGTGACCGGCAGCGGTAAAACGGAAGTGTACCTGCGCGCCATCGACCAGGCGCTGAAGGCGGGGGGCGCCGCCATTTATCTGGTCCCGGAAATTTCCCTCACGCCACAGTTGATCTCACGGATTGCCGGGCGGTTCGATCCGGACAAAATAGCCGTGATGCACAGCGGCATCGCCGAAAGCGTCCGTTACGACCAGTGGCGCCAGATCAGGCGGGGCCGGATCCAACTGGTCATCGGCGCCCGCTCGGCGCTGTTTGCCCCGCTGCCGAACCTGAAAATCATTATCGTGGATGAAGAGCACGACCCCTCGTACAAGCAGGATGAACGGCTCTGCTACAATGCCCGCGACCTGGCTGTTGTCAAGGCCCGGGCAGCAAACGCCGTCTGTGTGCTCGGTTCGGCGACACCGGGCGTGCGCACTTTCTATAACGCCCGCATGGGGAAATATGCGCGCCTGGAATTGACTCAAAGGGTCAACCGTCAGCCGCTGCCGCGCATCGACGTCGTGGACATGAAAACGCAAAAGGAAACCGGCGGCAAATCGCCGATCCTTTCGGATGCGCTGGTCGCGGCGCTGCACAGCACCCTGGACCGCGGGGAACAGGCGCTTCTTTTTCTCAATAAGCGAGGATTCGATACGTTTCTCGTCTGCGCCGACTGCGGCTACACCTTTTCCTGCCCCAACTGCGCGGTATCCCTGAAAAGTCATCCGGCGGAAAATGTCGTGAAATGCCACTACTGCGACTACAGCAGCAGGGCCGTCCCGCTCTGCCCCCGGTGCGGCGGCGACCGGATCCTCAACTACGGCGCGGGCACGCAGAAACTGGAAGCCGAACTGCAGAGTCTGTTTCCACAGGCGCGCATCTGCCGCATGGATTCCGACACCACGGCGCGCCGCGGGTCGCAGGAAAAGATTCTGGCCGCGCTGGAACGCGGCGAGATCGACATCCTGGTGGGAACGCAGATGGTTGCCAAGGGGCACGATTTTCCGTCCATCACCCTGGTGGGAGTCATCTCCGCTGATACGTCGCTGAATATGCCGGACTTCCGCGCCGCGGAAAAAACGTTTCAGATGCTGACGCAGGTGGCGGGGCGCGGCGGAAGAGGCGAAACGGCGGGGCGCGTCATCATCCAGACTTTCAACCCCGCACATTACGCGCTGCGTCACGCGCGCGGCCACAACTATTTATCTTTTTACAAAGAGGAAATCGAGTTTCGGAAAGCACTGAAGTATCCGCCCTTTGGACAAATCATCAATCTCCGCCTGTCCTCGGCAAAGCAAGCCGCCCTTGACGAGACGGCGGGGGAGCTGGGACGCGACGCCCGGGCGCTTTGCGCCGGGCTTGAAACCATCGTGGAGATCGTCGGCCCGGCCCAATCGCCGCTGGCGAAAATCCGGGGAGAGCACCGCCAGCAGATGATGATCAAGGGAAGGGACAACCGGCGGATGCATTCCATGGCCGCCCGGCTTCTGAAGAAGCACGCCACGAGCACGGTAAAAATCACGGTGGATGTGGACCCGGAAAATTTTATGTGAAGGAAACACACAAAAACGGCAGCGAAATATCCGCTGCCGTCGGTTAAGTCTGTTCCAATCAGTCTGCCCCGCAAGACGCTAACACTGCTGTTTGGTCTCCAGCCGGATGCGATCCTGATAGTACTGTGTGATTTCATACACCGCGTAATCGATGAGCAGCATAATCCGCATAACGGAGTCGATAGCCTGATTATGCTCGATCGCATTGATAAAAATCGCTTGAAATTCCGCGTAGAGCCACATATGGCGGCGCATCATGTTCAGGGCATAGATGGATTCATGCAGCGGAACGCCCATTTCGTAGCAGGTTCTCGCGTAGTGCATAAAGAATTCCTGCGCCTTGTCCAGACGGTTGGTGGCAACGATCATATTCCGCAGCTGGCTGTAGAATTTAACGGCCTGCAGTTGCAGCTTCTCATCGGGAATGTCCCTGTAATGAACGGTTCTCTTATTTTTCTTGACAGCGGCGGCCCAGTGCGCTGCGATTTCATCAATATTGGCTTCCAACACATCCAGCAGCTTGATATATTCTACCATAATCCTTTCTCCTCTCTTGCATCCTTTGCGTGTAAGGGAGCGTGTTATTTTTTGCCTTTTCCCTTTTTCATCAATGACTGATATTCCTTGGTCACTTCATAAATCGCGTAGTCAAAAAGCAGGATCGTGCGGCTCAGGGTATCCAGGGCCTGCCGCTGATCGATGCCGGAGCTGAAAATAGTCTGGAACTCCGCATAAAGCCAGGTATGTCTTCTTAAAAGAATCAATGCATAGACCGCCTCATCCATGGGAATCTGCATGGCAAAACTTTCCTGGGCGTACGTACGAAAATATTTCAGGGTTGCTTCGCCGATTTTATCCTCGGCAAACATTTTACTGAAATTGTGGTAAAACTTGACCCCCTGGTTAATGATGCTTTCTTCGTCCAGATTTTTGTATCTTTTTGTCCGGGCATTGTTTTGGACGTCCATTGCCCATCTTTTGGCCATTCTTCCCGCATGCTGCTCGGCCAACTCCACATACTTAATTGCGTATGTCTTCATGCTTTATCTCCTTTCGTGAAAGATCCACCGGTCATGAAAATCGTTCCGTTAAATTCAATATAAAGCATGAAATTAAAATTGACAACAGGAAAATACCATAAAACCTCCGGCCACCGGTAATTCTTGACACAAACCTCACAATTCCATATAGGATCACGAAAACAACAAGGACCCGACATGGCCACGAAACCACGCATCCTCTTCATGGGCACTCCGGCTTTTGCCCTGCCGGCGCTGGAAATGCTCCACGGCAGCGGCTACCCGATCGTTGCGGTCGTCACCCAACCGGACCGCCCCGCGGGAAGGGAGAAAAAGGAAACCGCCCCGCCCGTGAAGCAAATGGCGCAGAAATTCGGCCTCACGGTTCTGCAGCCGGAAAGAGTGAAGGACCCGTCTTTTCTGGAAGTTCTGGGCACAGTCCGTCCCGACCTGGTGGTTGTGGCGGCTTTCGGGCAAATTCTGCCCAAAGCCGTTCTTGACTTCCCGCCGCTGGGGTGCCTGAACATTCACCCTTCCCTTCTGCCCGCCTACCGGGGAGCCGCGCCGATCAACTGGAGCATCATCCGGGGCGAAAAACAAACCGGTGTAACCATTATGCTGATGAATGAAGGAATGGATTCCGGCGATATTCTGACACAGGAGCAAACACCTATCGGAGCATCGGAGACTTACGGTGAACTGCATGACCGGCTCGCTCTTCAGGGCGCTGCCCTGCTGATCCAAACCATCGCCGGGGTCGTCTCCGGTTCTGTCCAAAGACACAAACAGGATCCCTCCCGCGCAACCTTCGCACCCCGCCTGAACCGGGAAACCGGCAGGATTCAATGGCGCAATGCCGCCGACGACATTGTCAATCTGATCCGCGGCCTGAATCCGTCGCCCGCAGCCTATACGCTCCTGGAGGGGCGGAACCTGAAAATTTTTACCGCCGCTGCCCGGCCGGGGTCGCCGCTGGAACCGCCCGGTTCCGTCGCCGCGGCCACTTCCGAAGGATTGTCCGTGGCGGCCTCCGGCGGCTATGTGGTCTTGAAAGAGGTTCAGCTGGCCGGAAAGAAAAGAATGCCGGTTTCCGACTTTCTGCGCGGCCATACAATGAAGCCGGGAATCCTGTTGGAATAATCTCCGGAACGTCAAAGGACGTTTGTTATTTCTGGACCTGGTTTAGAAGTTTTATCAACTGATTGGTCGTTTCTCTCAAACGCCGGGCCAAGTCAAGTTCTTCTTGACATACAAAACGGGACTTTCTATAGTTCACCGGCAAAAGAAAGCTCTCCTGTGGTTTCATCGTGTTTTGGGCAAAGCGGCAAAAGCCGATCCCGGGCGCGAGACGAATGGCCAAACGCACCACCGGCCGGTTTTGCATTGTCTGGAGACGGGAGAGCAACGGAGGAACGGCCATGCTTGCAGGGCGGGAAGACCATCTTGAAAAATTCAAAAAACGCTATCCGGAAAAATTCGTCCCCGAAAAAGACCTTTTCGGATGCATCCGCCGCGGCAATTCCATCTTTGTCGGTACGGCCTGCGGCGAACCGCAGAACCTGCTCGAATCGCTCATCCGCTACGTAGAAAACACGCCCCACACCATTTACGGGACGCAGATCATTCACATCTGGACCCTTGGCGTGGCGCCTTACGCCAACAAAAAGTTCAAGATTAACTTTCGCCACAATTCGTTCTTCATCAGCGACAGCTCCCGACAGATGGTCAATGAAGGGTTGGCCGACTACACGCCGACCTTCCTTTCGGAAATTCCGTCCCTCTTTCGCCGCGGAATCATCACCATCGACGTCGCGCTGGTGCAGCTCTCAGAGCCGGACGAAGAAGGCCTGATGAGCCTGGGCGTGAGCGTGGACATCGTCAAAGCCGCCGTGGAGCAGGCCCGGCTGGTCATTGCGCAGGTCAACCGGCACATGCCGCGCGTTCGCGGCGATGCCATGGTGGATATCCGCGACGTGGATTTCATCCTCCCCCACGACGAACCCATCCTGGAATATACGCCCGAGCCTCCCGGCGAAGTGACCGAAAAGATCGGGACCTATGTGTCGCGCATCGTGCAGGACGGCGACACCATTCAGGTGGGATACGGAACCATGCCTAACGCCATTCTGGCCCATCTTTCGGGCAAGCGGGATCTGGGCGTGCACACGGAGCTGCTCACCGACGGCATCATTGACCTCATGAAAAAAGGCGTCGTGACCAACGCGAAAAAATCCCTCGACCGCAAAAAGACCGTCGCGTCGTTCTGCATGGGGAGCCGCAACACGTACAAATTCCTGAATGACAATCCGGCGTTTGAGTTCAGGCCGATCGACTATACCAACAGTCTCTTTGTCATCGGCCGGCAGACCAACATGACCGCCATCAACTCCGCGCTGGAAATCGATCTCACGGGACAGGCCACCGCGGAATCGATCGGCTCAATCTTTTACAGCGGCGTGGGCGGACAGGCGGACTTCATGCGGGGTTCGGCGCTTGCGCCGGGCGGCAAGTCCATTCTGGCCATGCGTTCCACCTCGGTCGACATGGCACACTCCCGCATCGTCCCCTGCCTTTCCGCCGGCGCGTCGGCCACGCTCACCCGCGGGGACGTGCACTATGTGGTCACGGAATACGGAACGGCCTATCTGCACGGGAAGAACATCCGGGAACGCGCCATGGCCCTCATTTCCATCGCGCACCCGAATTTCCGCCCCTGGCTCGTGGAGCAGGCGCGCGAACGGGGACTCATCTACCGCGATCAGGCGTTCATCCCCGGAACAACAGGCGTGTACCCGGAGCATCTGGAAACCTACCGCTCCACGCGGACCGGTCTGGCGCTTTTCCTCCGCCCCGTCAAAATCAGCGACGAGGGAATCATCAAGGCCTTTCTCTACTCGCTGTCGGACAAAAGCATCTATACGCGCTTTTTCACCAACATGGTTCACATGCCCCATAACGTCCTTCAAAAATACGTAATCATCGATTACTCGAAAGAAATGCTGATGCTCGCCATCCAGGAGCGGCAGGGCATGGAGGAAATCTTGGGCATGGGCCAGTATATCATCGACACGGATACCCACACGGCCGCCGCCTCCTTCCTGGTGGGCGACGCCTGGCAGAACCGCGGTATCGGCATTGTGTTGCTCGACTACCTCACCGAAATCGCAAAGAGGGATGGACTTCTGGGCTTTTCCGCCACGGTGCTGGCGGAAAACAAAGCTATGCTCCGCCTTTTCGAACGAATGAATTTTCAGATGGAAAAGCGGCTTTCTTCGGGCGTCTATGAGCTGACCATGGGCTTCTACCCAAGAGAACCCTGAGCGTTTTGATTCCCGTTTCTTTTGCAAAGATATCGTCGGAACTCCGGGCGCGCATCCGGAAACCGCCGGCCGACTGCTCCGATAGAACGCCCCGTTCAGATGACATTCCAAAGCCGGCATCGGAAAAAAGCGCAAAAAAACTTCCCCCGGGGCACATCCGCCGGAAGGCGGGGCATTTTACCGTGCGTTTTTTCCTTTTTCGGCAAGCTCTTCCAGAAGCGTCCGGTTCACCAGCCAGATCGTGGATCCTTTTTCCTCGATCAGCTTCCTGCCTTTCATGCCGCCCAGAGCCCGGGAAAGCGATTCCGGTCCGGTGCCCAGCAGGCCGGCCAGCTGCAGCTTAGAAATGTTGAGTTCGACCCGATCCCGGTTTCCCTGCTCCCGCGCGAGCTCCAGAAGACAGGACGCCAGACGGCCGGGGATTTCCTTGAGCGACAGATTTTCCACTTGGACGGTAAACTCCCGCAGGCGCGCGGCCAGCAAGGCCAGGATATTCATCGTGAGGGACGGCTGATGCGTAATCAAACGAATAAACTCCTCTCTGTTGAAAAACAGAAGACGGCAAGGAGTCACCGCGCGGGCATTGGCGGGAAAAGACTTCCCTGAAAAAACCGGAACCGCGCCGATGGTGTCACCCTCCCGGACGATGTGAAGGATCTGCTCCTTTCCGTCGGGGGAAAGCTTGTAAACATTGACGACCCCCGCGACCACCAGATAAAAGCCGATGCCTTCATCACCGTCATGGAAAACGACCTGCCCTTTGGCGTAGTGCCGGGAAACCGCTATTTTTTCGATTTCCACAAGATGCTCATCCGGAAGTCCTCCGAAAAGCTGGCTTTGGATCAGAATATCGCGAATTTTGTTCATCCGTTGCGCCTCCCGGTAATACATTTTTTCTTTACTTAACATAAATCAAGGATGTCCGGAACGATTTTCAGTATCTTTACGGCAAATCATCACGAATCTTCACAGGAGATATCCCATGTTTTGTTATCAGTGCCAGGAAACCGTCAGGAACGAAGGCTGCGCCGTCAGAGGGGTCTGCGGCAAAACCGAAGAAACATCCAATCTGCAGGACCTGCTGATTTATCTTTTGAACGGCATGGCCATCTATGCCGACCAGGTTGTGGCTGCGGTAAAATCCGGCGCCATCAAGCGCTTTATCGTCATGGCAGGATGCGATGGTCGGCATAAATCCCGCGGCTATTACACCGATGTGGCCCGGGAACTCCCCGCGGATACGATCATCCTCACCGCCGGCTGCGCCAAGTACCGCTACAACAAGCTTAAGCTGGGCGACATCGACGGGATTCCCAGGGTGCTGGATGCCGGGCAGTGCAACGACTGCTATTCGCTGGCGGTGATCGCGTTGAAGCTCAAGGAGGTTTTCGGCCTGAACAACATCAACGAACTGCCGATTTCCTTCGATGTTGCCTGGTATGAACAAAAGGCCGTGGCCGTGCTGCTGGCCCTGCTGCACCTGGGAGTGAAGGGCATCCGCCTCGGTCCGACGCTGCCTGCTTTTGCCTCGCCGAACGTGCTCAAGGTTCTGGTGGAGAATTTCAACATCAGACCGATCGCGGATCCGAAGACGGATGTTGAAGCAATGGTGAAAGGGAATTAAGAGAGGAAAGTTATGAAAAAAATATTGCGGAAAATCATTGAAATTGACGAGGAGCTGTGCGACGGGTGCGGCCAATGCGTGACCGGCTGCGATGAGGGCGCCCTGCAGATCATCGACGGAAAAGCCAAAGTTGTCTCCGAGACGTTTTGCGACGGTCTGGGCGCCTGCATTGGAGAATGTCCGACGGGCGCGCTGAAAATCGTTGAGCGTGAAGCTCCTCCGTTTGACGAAGAAGCCGTCAAAAAACATCTGTCAAAAAAAGAACAGGAAACGATGCCGTGCGGATGTCCCTCTGCGCACATCCAGATTTTTGAAAAACCCATCACCTGTGAAGCGGCCAACAAACCGAAATCGTTGCAGAGTGTTGAGGATGAATCAGCCCTCACCCACTGGCCGATTCAGATTAAACTGATCCCGGCGGGCGCCCCCTTTCTGAAAGGCGCTGACCTGCTGGTCCTCGCGGACTGCACGGCGGTCGCCTTCCCCTCGCTGCACCGGGATTTATTGAAAGGCAGGGTGGTGATGATGGGCTGTCCGAAATTCGACGACGTGCAGGAATACGTTCAAAAGTTTGCCGACATTTTTCGGACGGCGGACATCAAAAGCGTCACGGTGGCCGTCATGGAAGTCCCCTGCTGTTCGGGCATGCCCATGATCGTCCGGAAAGGCATGGAAGCGGCAAACAAAAAAACCCCCCTGACCGAAATCGTTCTGAGTTTAAGAGGGAAAGTTATGAAAAAAAGCCCGTGACGCGCGTCATAAACTTATTTGATTCGTCAGGGATCGGCGCTGCGGCAGGGCGAACCAGTTTCACGCCGGTTTAAAACTGCTGGCCCACGTTGAGATAAATGGACGAATGGCCCCGCTGGGCCTGGCCATAAGCCAGGTAAACCGGCCCGATATACGTTTTGATTCCCAAAAAAATGCTCCCGGCCAGAATCAGGGATTCGAAATTGATTTCCGACCGTTTGTTCCAGACATTGCCCGCTTCCGCCGACAAGCCGATGTACAGGGGCATCTTCAGCGCGCCCATTCCGGCAGAGCCGATTTCCCGGTAGGCCACCAGGCGGGCCAAGCCGGTATGGCGTCCGTAGATTTCATTGGTGGAAAAGCCGGACAGATTCAGGAAGCCGCCCAGCGGAAATGTGTCCTGAACATCCATGCTGTCGTCATCCAGCATGGTTTTAACATCGAGCGCGGGAATAAAGGTGTACTTTCCCCAGGTGAAGGCGGTCATCCAGCTAAACCCCAGGGCCTGCTCATCAATGTCCGAGCCCAGCGCCTTCAGGTTGTAACTCCACAGCAGATTGGCGTTCGTTCCCCTGAGCGGAAAAATATAATTGTCCAGCCTGCTGTAAGCGACGGAAGCCTGAACGCTGCCGCGGTTATAGGTGTTTTCCGGCATACTGGGGTCGCCGATGGCAATCTTCACGTTGCCGTGCTCCCGGTGAAGGCCCACGCGCACTTCGCCCCAGTTGCCGAATTGCCGGCCCGCGCCCAGGCCGAATTGAGTGGACTGAACACGGTACTGCGTCAGGATTTCGCCCTTATCGTTGTAGGTGTTGATGTTGCGCATGAGGTAGGCGGCATTGGCGGCGGCAAAATAATTAAAGGAATAGTCCAGCGGCTGATAAAGTTCGGTATAGATGCGCGGGTTCTCGCCGATTCTCACCTCGGTTCGCCATTCTCCGGCCAGACGGTTCAGAGCCGCTTTGGTAAACTGCGCGGTCAGAGCGTAACTGCCGGATCCCTTGAAGTTATCCTCCAACCCCAGTCCGAACCGGAAATAATTCGGCCCCCATACTTTATCGAAAGGTTCGATGACGATCGCCGTGGACTGGTCTTTTTTCCGAATGTGGAAGTCCACGCGTTCAAAGGTGTCGATGCCGTACACCCGGTCGATATTTTTTTTCAAGTCGGGCATGTTCAGGGGTTCACCCGGTTGAATGTCCACATGCGCGGCAATCAGCGCGTCGGGTAACGACGACTTGTTGTCCACCTCCACGACGTCGATCACCGGCATCGGCTGGTCTTTCTTCCGCTGCGCCCGCAGATAGGCGAGAAATTCCTCTTCCCGCACGACCAGATGCTCGAGATCGGGTTTCATCTCCGCGGTCTTCTTCCGTCCGGCGGCAACGGCCTCTTCCGCCTTGGAGAAATCACTGCTGCCGATTGCGCCCATCTCCGGACGAATCAGAATGTCCCCTTCCCGCATGGTGCGAATCTGCGCTTGGGTGTTGCGCTGCACCATGATGGAGGTGAGCTGAGAGGTGATTGCCACAGAGGTGGCCAACTGATCACGGCTGCTCAGTTCTGTGCTGATGTCCACGACAATCACGACGTCCGCGCCCATCCGCCGTACGATATCGATCGGCAGATTGTTGGCAATGCCGCCGTCCACCAGAAGCCTGCCGTCCATTTCCACCGGGGCGAACAGCGCGGGAATGGACATGCTGGCGCGAAGCGCCTTCACCAGCTCCCCTTTTTCCAGAATGACGGCGTCGCCGGTTTCGATATCCGCGGCCACGGCCCGAAACGGAATATTCAGCCGGTTAAAATCGTCAATGCCTTCCGTGTGAATCAGTATGGATTTCAGAATCAGGTTCAGATTCTGCCCCTGAAGCACTCCTCTGGCCATGGTAAATTCTCCGTCTTTGAAACCCAGATCGAGGTCGATCAGAAAGTCAGCGGCGTCTCTTTTCCGGCGGAAGGTCATTTCGCTCGCGTCCGGCTTATCTTTGAAGGCTTCATTCCACTGCATGCTGGTAATGAATTTTCCCAGTTCGGCGGGCGACAGTCCTGAAGCGTAAACGCCGCCGACAATTGCCCCCATGCTGGTTCCCGCGATGCAGTAAATTGGAATTTTCATTTCTTCCAGAACCTGAATCACGCCCACGTGCGCCAGTCCCCGCGCGCCGCCGCCGCTCAGCACGAGGCCAATCCGGGGACGTCCGTCCAAAACGTCCTGGCCGGCCTGAAGATCGGACGCAGCGAATAAAAAAGCGCCGGCGCACAGGCAGAAAAACAGAATTCTTATTTTCATTGATTTCCCGGAAGGATGAATGGTTCCCGCTCCCATGGGTGTCCCCTCCGATAGATGTCTTGTGAGATTAATTGTTCAGAAGCGTCCAGATACCCGCCGCGGCGATCCCGCCGCTTCCCGGTATGCCGGAGGCACTCTTCCAGCCGCGTCGAACAGGATTCCTTCCCGGCTCAACAAGCGCTTCTTCATATCGGCGCCGCCGCCAAACCGGCCCGGCGTTCCGTCGGCCCGGACCACGCGATGACAGGGAATGACAAGCGGAAAAGGATTCTTCGCCATCACTGAACCCACCGCCCGGGCCGCGCGCGGAAATCCGGCCCTGGCCGCCAGACCCCAATATGTGCACACTTTCCCGTGAGGGATGCCGAGCGTTTCCTTCAACACCTGCGTTGAAAATTCCGTCAGCCCGGATAAATTCAGCAGCGATAAATCCACGCGCCGTTCTTTCCCAAGGCACAAATCAACGATCAGACGATCCAGACCGCCGGATATTTTGCGAGGCTTTTTCCCGACAGCGGGAAAATCCCGCAGGATTCTCCGAACCATCTTTTCCCTGCCCGGAAGATAAATTCGTTCCAGCCGGATCCGCTTCCCTGTCTTCCCCCACACCCATCCAATTTCGTCGCTTCCTGCCTTCATGATTTGATAATACATAAAAAACCTCGTCTTTTCCTTCAGTCTTCAGCCTTCGGCCTTTATCCCATGTGTTCAATCAATATCTTCACACCGATGCCGATCAGGACCAGTCCTCCCGCGATTTCCACTTTTTTGCCGAAGATTTTTGCCAGCGTTTTCCCGAATACCATCCCGACCGCTGTCATCATGAAGCAAACCACGCCGATCATCGCCGCCGGAAAAAGAATGGGCGTCTTCAGAAGAGAAAAACTGAATCCCACCGCCAGCGCATCGATGCTGGTGGCAATCGATAACAAAAACAGCGGCCAGCCGCGCGTCTGATCCCCTTTTTCCTCATCGTTTTCCGCCTCAAATCCTTCCCAGATCATTTTTCCGCCAACAACCGCCAAAAGCGCGAAAGCAATCCAGTGGTCGAAGGACTGGATCAGTTCGACGACCGTCGAACCGGCCAGCCAGCCGATCAACGGCATCACAAACTGAAAAATGCCGAACGCAAAGGAAAGACGCAAAACCGGCGCCCAGGACTTTTTATGATGGGCCGCGCCGATGCCGATCGCCACGGAAAACGCATCCACACCCAGGCCGAGCGCCAGAAGCAATATGGTTGTCAGGCTCATCTGCAGCAACTCTCTTACAACAAAAATCTTGGGGGATTCTATAGCCATAGGACAGACGAAAAGTAAATCCTGAATTTTGCACACATTATTTCCGCAATCCGCGAGAAAAATTCCATATCATTAATTCTCACGGGGCCTTTCGAGGCTGAATACGCGCAGGAAACTTCATGGAGCGGATTATCCGGTCCTGCCCATCGGGGAAAACCGGTTTGTATTGACAGAAGACGGCGTCCTCCCTATACTTCCGGCATGCGGAAGGATCTGAAAAACGGGCGTATTTCGACGTCCTGCCCCATTGATGAGATTTTGCCGGAGCTGAAAGAAGCCGTCCGGAAGCATTCGTCCGTGGTTCTTCAGGCACCGCCCGGCGCCGGCAAGACCACACGGGTTCCGTTGGTGCTCCTGGATGTGGTCCCGCCTGCAAAGGGGCGAATCCTCATGCTGGAACCCCGGAGGATTGCCGCGGTCTGTGCAGCCCGGTGGATGGCCGGGACGCTGGGCGAGGAGATCGGCGCAACGTTGGGGTACTCCATCCGGTTTGACAGCCGCGTCTCGAAGGGAACCCGCGTTGAAATCATGACGGAGGGGATTCTCACAAGGCGCATCCTGGCCAATCCTGATCTTGCGGGTGTCGCCATGGTAATCTTTGACGAGTTCCATGAGCGGAGCCTGCAGACCGACCTGGCGCTCGCTCTTTGTCTGGATATCCGCCGCGCCCTGCGGGAAGATCTGAAAATTCTTGTGATGTCCGCCACACTCGACGGCGGTCCGGTCGCGGCCCTTCTCGACGGGGCACCCATCATTTCATCACGAGGCAAAGCCTTCCCTGTGGAAGAGCGCTACTGCGGGGATCATCCGGATATATCCGTTACGGCGCGCATAACGGATGCCGTTCAGAGGGCTTTACAGGAGACATCCGGCGACATCCTCGTCTTTCTGCCGGGAGCCGGCGAAATTCTTGCCGTACGCAATGACCTCGAAGAAAAACTCCGTGGGAGAGCGTTGAGCGACCTGTCGATCCATCCCCTTTACGGTGATTTGCCCTTTGAAGAACAGGAACGGGCGATCCTTCCCGCTTCCGGACGAAAGATCGTTCTCGCGACCAACATCGCGGAAACCAGCCTGACTATTGAAGGCGTCCGCGTGGTGATTGACGGCGGATTGACCCGCAGGCTTCAGTACGATCCGGCAACCGGCATGAACCGTCTGGTCACCGTCACGGTTTCACAGGCCTCGGCCCGGCAGCGCCAGGGACGCGCAGGGCGATTCGGACCGGGCGTCTGCTATCGTCTCTACAGTCAGCATACCTTCCAATCCCTGATTCCCTTTACCCCGCCGGAAATCGCCATTTCCGATTTATCGTCTCTGGTTCTGGATCTGGCCGCCTGGGGCGTCGGGGACCCGGCCGCGCTTTCCTGGCTCGATGCGCCTCCGTCCGCTGCCTGGCGTGCAGCGCGGGAGCTGCTCAAAAGATTGGGCGCGCTGGATGCAAAAGGTTCGATTACACCGGCCGGCGGGGCCATGGCGCGCCTGCCGCTTCATCCGCGCCTGGGCCGCCTGCTTCTGAAAGCGACCGACCTGGGCTTTCCGGCCCTCGGCGCGGATCTGGCGGCTCTCCTGTCTGAACGGGACATCATCCGCCACTCTCGCTCTTCACCAACGCACGCCCCTGACGGGTTTGATTTGAGCGAACGCCTCCAAGTGCTGCAGCAGGGGCGGCAGAAAAAAAGCCTGACTTCCAGGGTCGATCTTCCGGCTCTGCGCGCCGTCGACAGAGTATCGAGGCAACTGAAGCGACTGACGGGAAAAACACGGGAGAACTCCAAGGAAGAAACAAAGGACATCATTCCTCGTTTGCTTCTGGCTGCTTTTCCCGACCGCATCGCCAAAAGGCGCGCAGACGACAGCGGCCGTTATGTCATGCGTTCAGGAAGAGGCGTCCGGCTGTCCGCAAAAACCATCCCGGCCGGAAGCCCCTATATTGTTGCGGCCGTGGTGGACAAGGGCGCAAAGGCGGAAGGCACAGTGCATATGGCCGAACCACTCACGGAGGAGCTCATCCGGAAGGAATTGTCAGACGCAATCGAAACCCTGCGCCGCGTCGGCTGGGACACACAGGAAGACAAGGTCATCGCGGTTGAGGAAGAGCGCCTGGGAGCCATCGCGCTTTGCGTCAGACCGGCAAGCCCGTCCGGGGAGGAAATCGCGACGCTACTTTGTGATGCCATCCGGTCGAAGACCGTCAGGATTCCCTTCGATCGCGAGGCCTTGCAGTTTCAATCCCGCGTGCGCCTGGTGAAAGAAACGTATCCCGAAGAAAACTGGCCTGATCTCTCTTGCGAAGCGCTTCTGGCGTCGCCCGCGGACTGGCTTTTGCCTTGGCTTTCCGGCATCCGCAACGGTCAGCGGCTTGCCGCCCTGAACATCCTGCCAGCGCTTATGGAAACGCTGACGTGGCGCCAGCGGCGTCTTCTCAATGAGCGGGCCCCAGTGACTGTCTCCGTCCCCAGCGGCCACAACATCCCGATTGATTATGTTGCGGGCGAAATCCCGGTCCTGGCCGTCAAACTCCAGGAGATGTTCGGTCTGGCCGATACCCCGGCCATCGCAGGCGGCCGGGTAAAATTGCTGCTCCACCTTCTGTCACCCGCCCGGAGACCGGTTCAGGTCACCCGGGATCTGAGCCGATTCTGGAACACCGGCTACCCGCAGGTGAAAAAGGAACTGAAGGGCCGCTATCCGAAACATTTCTGGCCCGACGACCCCTGGAACGCCCCTCCGACAAGAAAAACAAAAGGCCGGAACGGGTAAGAAATGCGTCATATCTGTCAATGTTCATCATGGGCTAACGACGAAATCAGCGGGCGACGGGCGTAGCCTGCCGATCCGCTGTATTGATCTTGTCAGACCTTGCGATCTGATATTTTCTCAAGTTCCTGGAGACGTTTTCGATCAACGCACTCCTTAATGATGATCTTTAGGATTCATCGGACTAACCATCATGTCCGTTTCAGGCACAACGAAAGATGAAAATATCCGGCCACTTGCGGACATTTTCATATAAAAGCGTACTTAGATTCATGAACGGCCATAATCTTTAGTTTGAAGAATTCCATGTCTCGGAAGCCATAGGCCATTCGTTTCATCGTTTTAATTTTGATTCGACGTTGCAACATTCCGGTTCAACCTGCAAGATTGAACCGGCAAAAAGAGCGGTCCGTCCTATCGACAAGCTCGCCGGAAACAGCGGCGCAGGCGCTGCGATCGGGTACGGCGTTAGGCCCCGCTATCCAGTATTTCCTTTAGCACAACAGCTTCGTTCTGCGCTTGAGCTCTTGCTGCGTACACAAGTGTAATGTTCCCTTGGCGAGAGAGTGCCCGAAGCTCAGTCATCGCGGGATTGCTTTTGAGCTCGGCCCGATACCGTTTTTCGAATCCAGACCACTTCTCTGGATCATGTCCAAACCATTGCCGAAGTTCTGTTGTTGGCGCGACTTCCTTGAGCCAGAAATCGATTTTTGCTCTGGCCTTGGACAATCCGCGCGGCCAAAGACGATCTACAAGAACTCGCTTGCCGTCTGATTTGGCTGGCAGATCATAAACCCGCTTTAACATCACACTCATGATATCCTCCATTCTCATCTAAGACAAAGCCGAAACTATTTTTTTCGCCAGTTCCCGGCCGATTCCCGGCACCTTCTGCAAATCTTCCACGGAGGCTTTGCGCACCTGCTGGGCCGAGCCGAAATGCTTCAACAGCCGCGTCCTTCGCGACGGGCCAATATCGGGAATCGCATCCAGAACGGATCTCAAATCATTCTTCGTTTTGACCTTGCGATGATAGCTGATCGCGAATCGGTGGGCCTCGTCCCGCAGCCGCTGCAGAAGGACCAGTGCGGCGGGCGAGGACGAAAGATAAATTGCGTCTTTGCGCCGGGGCAAATAAACGCGATCCTCGGATTTCGCCGGCTTTCCCTGAAGCCTTCTTTTGGCCGCCAGAAAGGATCTTTCTTCCTTGGCCAGACCGATGACGTCCAGTTTGATCTTCAAGTCGCCCAGAACGGCAAGGGCGACGTTGAGCTGCCCCTTGCCGCCGTCAACCACCAGCAGGTCCGGCACCGGGTCGGGACCCTGGAAGCGGCGCGTCAGCACCTCCCGTATCATCCCGTAATCATCCGGCTCATCAGGGCCGCGGACACGAAAGCGCCGGTAGCCCGATTTGTCCGGCTCCCCGTCCTGAAACACCACCATTGACCCCACGGCATTTTTTCCGCCGAGATTGGAGATGTCGAAACATTCGATCCGGCGCGGCAAAGCGGCAAGCATGAGTTTTTCCTTAAGGAACAGCAAAGCGGCCCCTTTCTGCTCTTCCTTCCTGCAGTCGGACGCCTGAAGTTCACGGGCATTGGCGCACGCCAGATCGACCAGCGCTTTTTTCGCGCCCCGCCGCGGCACGGCAATGCGCGCTCTTTTTTGCTGTTTTTCCGCCAGCCATTCGAGCAAAACGGCTTCATCGGGAAGACTGTACGGAAGGAGTATCTCTTCCGGCAGGCCGGCTCCATCATAATGCTGCCGCAGTGCCGAGGAGAGAATTTCTTCCCGGTCCGCTTTTGTTTTCACCGGCGTAAAGGATTTGCTGCCCGTGAGCTTGCCTGCGCGCACAAACAGAATGCAAATCCGGTGCGTTTCGGAATCGGAAAAAACACCCAGCACATCCTGGTCTGTATCTGACCCGCCGTCTACATGCTGCTGCTCCAGCGCATGCGTGAGCGCGCCGATGCGGTCGCGCAGCCGCGCCGCCTCTTCAAAGTTCAGATCCTGCGCCGCTTCTTCCATTTGTCTTTTCAAATCGGAAATCAGTTCACGGCGTCGGCCCCGTAGAAAGGACACGGCATTTTCCACCAGCGTCCGGTACGCCGCTTCATCAATCCGGTTTTTGCAGGGCGCCAGACACCGGCCGATTTGATATTCCAGGCACGGCCTGGCCCTAAGCTGAAAATCCCGGTCCCGGCATGTGCGCAGGGGGAAGACGCGCTGAATGAAACGGAGCGTTTCCCTGGCGGCCAGCCCCGACGGGTACGGACCGAAATAAAGCGCCGCGTCATTTTGTCTTTTGCGCACCAACCGCAGGCGCGGAAACGTCTCCGAGGGATCCAGCGACAGATGGTAATAGGTTTTGTCGTCCCGCAGAATGACGTTGTAGCGCGGACGATGCTTCTTGATGAGGTTGTTTTCCAGAATCAGCGCTTCTTTTTCCGTGGCGGTCGTGATGAACGAAATATCGTTTGTCCTCGCCATCAGAAACGGCGCCATCGGCCGCGTGTCCCTGCCTGTCAAATAGGAACTGACGCGGTTTTTCAGATCATTGGCCTTGCCCACATAAATCACCTTCCCCGACGCGTCCTGCATCATATAAACGCCGGGGCTGCGCGGGGCGGCAGCCATCTTTTCTCTCAGATCGTCATTCTCTTCCATCAATATCTTATCAGCCATTGCCTGTTACCCGCGGCTCGACAGGCTTTCCATGACAGTCGTCCTATCAGCGGGGCTAAAGCCCCGCACGACTTTGTCCCTTCACCATCCACTAATCTTTCACCGCTCGCTTTCTCCGGCAATAATCCTCCCATACGCTTCTCAGGACGTCCGGCCGGTTGGTGAAAATGCCGTCAATCCCGAGGTCCAGCAACCGCTGCATATTTTTTTCGTCATTGACTGTGTAGATATGCACGGGAATGCCGTGAAGTTTCAAATCGGCAAGCCACTTTTTGCCGAGCTCGCGCCGCGAACAGTTGAAAGCGTCGGCGCCAAGGCATTGAACAATCTCCGAGGGCAGGCGCAAGCCGTGCTGCTTCTTTTCATAGAGCACAGCCACAGGCGTCCGCGCATCGATCTGTTTGAAATGCAAAATGGCGCGGGAATCAAAGCTGGAATACACAACGTGCTCCCGCATGCCGATTTGATCGACGATTTGCAGACATTTCTCCTCGATCCCGCCGGAGGTTTCGTCCGTCACCGCCTCCGTCTTCACCTCGATGTTGACGGCGATTCTGTCCTTGCAGAGCGCCAGAACTTCCGTAAGCGTCGGAATGCGCTCCCCCGCAAATTCTTTGTGAAACCAGCCGCCGGCATCGAGTTTTCGCAGGCGGACAAACGGGTAATCGGCGATCCTTCCCCGGCCGTCCGTGCAGCGCGAGATGTTTTCATCATGAAAGACCACCACTTCCCCGTCCGCCGACAATTGGACATCCAGCTCCACCATATCGGCTTTCATCGCGATGGCTGCTCTGAAGGCGGCCATCGTATTTTCCGGATAATAGGCCGACGCCCCGCGATGGGCAATAACGGCAAACGCGGCTCTTCCTCGCGCTTCCCTACTGCTCTGCCGGTCTTCAGGATAAATCAATGCATGATAGGATATGGCCATGGGCAGCCCTGCTTTGCTTTTAGGTGTCCGTTTTTTAACATATTTGCCTGCAGAGTTCTTCAACTATTTTATCGTTTACAAAAACCGGAGAAAAAGGTACGCGAGTCGGTAAGCCAGTTTGTTTTTCATTTCTGACGGACAGGAGGGGAATATGAAAGTGCTTGGCGTCATGGGAAGTCCACGTGTCGGAGAGAACAGTGATGTTCTCCTGAGCCAGGCTCTGGAAGGCGCCAAAGCAGCCGGATCCGATGTGAAAAAAATCATCCTGGCCCGGAAAGAGATTCCCGAACCAGAGAGCCCATCGTTTATCCCAATTCCTGAAAAACTGTTGTTTCTATAGCATATTTACCGAAAGCATACCTAATGATGATTGCGGATGGAAATGCCGCCTTTTTTGCCGGGAGCAACCGTCGGCAAAGTCTGCCGCGCCGATTTTTTCCGCCGGTTCCGAAATCTTCAGCCCGCTTTTCAATGCGCCTCGTCCCAGTTCGCCCCCGAAGCGATCTCCACTTTCAGAGGCACTTTCAGGCGAATCACGTTTTCCATTTCGCCGCAGACAAGCTTTCTGACTTTCTCCTGTTCCTGAACCGGAGTCTCCAGGACCAGTTCGTCGTGCACCTGCATGATCAGGCGGGCGGCAAGATTTTTTTCCTTCAGCAAACGGTCGATATTCACCATGGCCACCTTGATCAAATCCGCGGCAGACCCCTGGATGGGCGCGTTGATGGCCATCCGTTCGGCAAACTGGCGCACGGACGGAATCCTGCTTTGCAGCTCGGGCAGATAGCGGCGACGATTCAGAATCGTGCAGACAAAGCCGTTGTGCCTTGCCCCTTCCAGAACACCGTCCAGATAGGCGCGCACTTTTTTGTAACGGGCAAAATAGCCGTCAATATAGACTTGAGCGGTTTTCTGGGAAACGCCCAGCTCCCGGGCCAGGCCGAACGCGCTCATGCCGTAGAGAATGCCGAAGTTGATCACTTTGGCCTGCCTGCGCATATCGGGGCTGACCATTTCGGGAAAAACGCCGAACACGTCGGAAGCCGTCCGCGCGTGAATATCGGCATCGGCCGAGAAAGCGTCCAGCAGAGCCTCGTCTTCGGACAGGTGCGCCAGCACGCGGAGTTCGATCTGCGAGTAGTCGGCGGAAATCAAAACGCAACCCGGCGCCGCGATAAAAGCCTGACGGATTCTTTTGCCCTCGACGGTCCGGATCGGAATATTCTGCAGATTGGGATTGCTGCTCGAGAGCCGGCCGGTCGCCGCCACGGTCTGATTGTAAGACGTGTGGATCCTGCCGGTTTGCGGGGAAATCAGGGCCGGGAGCGCGTCCACATACGTGGATTTGAGCTTAGCTAAAGACCGGTAGGCCAGAATTTCGGCGGGCAGCTCGTGGCTACGGGCCAGGTCGGAGAGGACATCCACATCCGTCGAATAACCTTCTTTTGTCTTTTTGCCCTTCGGAAGCTTCAGCTTTTCAAAAAGAATCGTCTGTAATTGTTTGGGAGAATTGATGTTGAAGGTTTCTCCGGCCAGACGGTAAATTTTTTCTTCCGAGAGGGCCAGCAATTGCGACAGTTCCGCGGACATTTGCTTTAAAAGCGCGGCATCCACCAGAACGCCCTTTTTTTCCATCCCGGCCAGCGTAAACAGAAGCGGCATCTCCACATCTCGATACAGAGAGGAAGCCCCGGCCAGATCCAGTCCATCCAGCAGTTTTTCCGCCAGTGGGAGCAGAGCAGCGACGCGCTGACCGGCGGATAAGGCCGCCTGGTACACAGGTGCCAGCGAAAGCGACGGGGTTTTCCCCCTGCCACCCGCCGCTTCCGCCGTGGAGGGGACGCGCTCCTGCAGGTATTCCCACGCAATTTCGTCGAGCGTATAAGAGTGGCGCGCGGGATTGAGCAGATAAGCGGCCAACTGCAAATCCAACGCGGTTTCAACCGGCAAGTCCGGCAACATAACCAGCGACGTTTTCAAATCGTACGCGTATTTGGTGACCTCCGGATTAGCCCAGAAAGGCATGAGCGCGGACCAGACCTCTTCCGCCTTGAGCTGCTGTCCGGCGCCGTCATGCCCCAGTGGAATATAAAATCTTTCCCGGCCCGCCCCGATAGCCATTCCTATCAGCGTCTGCGGCGGATTTTTCTCCGGGAACATTTCACACGCGAAAGACCTCGCACCCCTCAGTGTTTCGACCAGCTCCGCGAGGGCCGCCGTATCCGACACGATTTTGCAGGGAACCTCCGGTTTTGCCGGACCGGCTGAAATTTGCCGCAAAAGCGATGAAAATTCAAAATCCCTGAAGAGCCGGGAAAGCGTTTCCCTGTCGGGTTCTCTGCGCGCCGCATCCTGCAGATCAAAATCCAAATCCACGTCCGTGCAGATCACCGCCAACCGGCGGCTGAGCCGGGCCTGATCGGCGTATTTGCGGAAGCTTTCGCGCAGCTTGACGTTGTGCAGCTTCTCCGCGTTTTCCAGAACCGTTTCCACGGAGCCGTATTCTTCAATCAGCTTCCGGGCCGTTTTGGGTCCGATGCCGGGAACGCCGGGAATGTTGTCGGACGCGTCGCCCATCAATCCCAGAATCTCCACCACCTTGTCCGGACCCACGCCGAATTTTTCTCTGACCGCCGCGCTGTCATAGGTTTTGTCCTTCATCGTATCGACCAGGGTCACCCCGTCGCCGATAAGCTGCATCAAATCCTTGTCGCCGGAAATCATCACGGCGCGCCACTTCTTTTTACGCGCTTCAGCCACCAGCGTCCCGATCAGGTCGTCCGCCTCCGTTCCCTGCTTCTCCAGAATCGCGATAGAAAATCCGCGAACCACATCTTTGATCAAGGGAACCTGTGCGATCAGATCCTCCGGCATGGGTTTGCGTGTTGCCTTGTAATCCTCATACGCCTCATGCCGGGTCGTTGGCCCCTTGAGATCAAAGGTCACAACGATATAGTCCGGATGGATGTCTTTGAGCAGCTTCATCAGCATGGTGGTGAAGCCGTAGATCGCGTTGGTGGGAAAGCCCCTGGAATTGGACAGCGCGGGAATGCCGTAGAAAGCGCGGTACAAATAATTGCTGCCGTCCACAACGGCCAGGAGGGGATTTGGGTTCTTTTCAGTCATCGCTTGCCGTCTCTACAGGTCGAAGGACGCGTCGATCTTGAATGTCCTGACCGCGCGCATGTCCAGAATGTCCGTGACTCCGGTCTTTTTCTTCACGTCCGACAGAAGGGCTTCCAGTTCTTCGGCGCTCTCCGCGGTCGCCGTGAACCAGACATTGTATTCGTGCCCGCGGCGGTAATTATGCGTCACGCCTTTTTCGGCGTTGACGATTCGGACAAAGGACCGGATTTGGTCTTCGGGCACCCGCGCCGCGCACAGCGTACTCGCGCGTCCGAGTTTTTTTCCGTCGAACACGGCACCGATCCGGCGGATAATTCCCCGGTCCTTCAGCTTCTGAACGCGGGCCAGCGTTTCCTCTTCACTGATTCCGCAGCGCGCACCGACGACGAGGAACGGCTGCTCTTCCAGCGGAAATTCCTTTTGCAGAAGATTGAGCAGTTTTTTATCAATCGCGTCCATACTGCCTCTTTCTCCCCTCCCCTGGCGGGAGGGAATTAAAGGGAAGGAAACTATCCGGAGAACGCTTTCGTGTGCCTCCATTCATCGCTGCGGTTGATACAAGCACAACGGCTCCTCCGCCAGATAATCACCCGTCGCTTCATAGGCCCGTGCCCGGCAGCCGCCGCAGACCTTGATGAACTCGCAGCGCCCGCACTTGCCCTTGTAGCTTGCATAATCCCGAAGATTGCGGAACACTTCGGAGGTCTCCCAGATTTCACCGAGGTTTTGCTTCCGGATATTGCCGCAGTCAAGTTCGAGGTAGCCGCAGGGCTGCACCTGCCCGGTATGGGATATAAAGCAAAAGGAAATGCCGCCCAGGCAACCCCGGGTCGATTCATGAAAATGACCGTCAACTTTCTTTACGGGTCTTTCCCCTTTCGGTTTATTCTGGTGCATAATCCGGAAATAGTGCGGCGCGCAGGTTGCTTTGAGCTGGATTTCGCACGTCAGACTTTCCTGATAAAACCAGTGGAGCGTCTCTTCGTAATCCGCCGCTGTGATTGCCTGCCGGGCCAGCTCCCTTCCCCTGCCGGTCGGCACCAGCAGGAAAATGTGGTGCGCCGCCGCTCCGATGCGAAGCGCCAGATCGTGAATAGCTTTGACTTGATGCAGATTGGCGGTCGTGATCGTCGTGTTGATCTGAAATTCCATTCCGGCGGCTTTCATCGCCGCAATGCCGGCAAGCGCACCGGAAAACGCACCAGGTTGCTGGCGAAACGCGTCGTGGCTTTGCGCGTCGGGCCCGTCGATGCTGATGCTCACCCGCTGAATGCCGGAATCGATCATCTTTCGAACCGTGGCTTCATTGACCAGCGTGCCGTTGGTCGCCATGACCATACGCAGGCCTTTTTGCGTGCCGTAGGCAGCCAGATCAAAGATATCCGGCCTCAATAGCGGCTCGCCGCCGGTGAGAATGACGACCGGCTTGGCAAAGCGCGCGATGTCGTCAATCAGACGGAGACATTCGCCGGTGGAAAGCTCACCCGGATAAGGCCCGAGATGTGAGGCGGCCCGGCAGTGCACGCAGTTAAGATTGCAGCTTCGCGTCACTTCCCACGCGATCATCCTAACCTGATCTCCCCTCCCCTTGTGGGAAAGACGGGAAGAGGGGGACACTTGCCACTTTCCATTCTTCATTTCGCGAGCGCCTTCGCCAGATCCTTCGCCCAGTAGGTAATGAGAATATCCGCGCCGGCGCGCTTGATGGCCGTAACGCTCTCCAACATGGCCTTTTCCTCGTCGATCCAGCCCAGCTTCGCCGCGGCCTTGATCATCGAATATTCTCCACTCACGTTATAGGCGGCGAGCGGCAAATCGAATTCCTGCCTGGCCCGGCAGATGATGTCCAGATACGGCAAAGCCGGCTTCACCATGATGATGTCCGCGCCTTCATTGACGTCGAGCGAGATTTCCCGGATGGCCTCGTCGGAATTGGCCGGGTCCATCTGATAGGCCTTGCGGTCGCCGAACTGCGGCGCGCTTTCAGCCGCTTCGCGGAACGGTCCGTAAAACGAGGAGGCATATTTGGCGGAATAGGCCATGATCGGAATGTTTTCCAGCGCGTTTTCATCGAGAATCTCGCGGATGGCCGCAATTTGCCCGTCCATCATAGCCGACGGCGCCACCACGTCCGCGCCGGCTTTCACCTGCGACAGGGCCGTTTCCGCCAGCACTTCCAGCGTGGCGTCGTTTTGCACCTCGCCTTTTTCGATGATGCCGCAGTGGCCGTGGCTCGTGTATTCGCACAGGCAGACGTCCGTGATCACCAGCATGTCCGGCACTTCGTTCCGGATGCGCTTTACGGCCTGCTGAACGATGCCGTCTTTGGCAAACGCACCTGTGCCCTGCTCGTCTTTTTTGGCCGGAATGCCGAAAAGCAGCAGCGCGGGGATCCCCAGCGCATGCGCCTCGCGCGCTTCCTTCGCAAGGTGCTCCAACGACATCTGAAATTGCCCCGGCATCGATGCGATGGGTTTTTTCACATCCCTGCCCGGCACGGCAAAAAGCGGATAAACCAGCTCGTTCACGCTCAGGCGCGTTTCGCGCACCAGCCTGCGGAAGTTTTCGTTCTTTCTCAACCGGCGTCCCCGGTATTCAGGAAATTGCATACCCTACTCCTTTTGTGATGATATTTCTTCGTCGGTCAGATAGCAGGCGGGATCCGGTCCCCAGACGTCGCCCGCCGACTCGGCCCGCGCCCGAAAGTTCCCGCCGCACACGGAAAGCCACACGCACGTCGCGCAGCGGCCGGTAACGTGTTTCTTTTTTTCTTTCAGTTTCATCAGAAATTCATTTTTTTCATCAGTCCAGATTTCGCTGAAGGGCCGCTTCCGGACATTGCCCAGCGGCCGGTTGCGCCAGAACTGATCGGGATACACCTCGCCGTCCCAGCTGATACAGCCGATACCGACACCGGTGGAATTGCCCTCGTTCATTTCCAGGAGCTCCAGGATTTCCGCCGCGCGCGCCGGGTCTTTTTCCTTCATCTTCAGATACAGGTAAGGCCCGTCGGCATGATTGTCCACCGTGAGGATTTCGGGCGCCAGGCCGTCGTCAAACATGGCCTTGGTCCGGTCGGCGATGAGATCCAGCAGACGGCGGGACTCCTCATGCGCCAGGTCTTCGTCGCGGAGCTTCGAACCGCGGCCGGAATAAACCAGGTGGTAAAAGCACATCCGTTCGATTTTTTCTTTTCTGAGCAGGTCGAACATGGCCGGCACATCGGCCGCGTTGTGGCGATTGACGGTGAAGCGCAGGCCCACCTTGATGCCTGCTTCCCGGCAGTTGCGGATGCCTTCCATGGCTTTTTCAAACGCGCCTTTCATGCCCCGGAACCGGTCGTGCGTCGGCTGCAAACCGTCGAGGCTCACGCCGACGTACGACAGCCCGATTTTTTTGAATTCCGCTGCGATTTCTTTGGTAATAAGCGTACCGTTGGTGGAGATGACCGCGCGCAGCCCCCTGTCCGTCGCGTACTTTGCCAGTTCGAGCAAATCCTTCCGCATCAGCGGTTCGCCGCCGGAAAATAAAATCACCGGTGATCCGAAAGCCGCCAGATCGTCGATCATGGCCTTCCCTTCTTCCGTGGTCATCTCATCGGGATAATCGACATTCGCCGAGCTGGAATAACAGTGGATGCATTTGAGGTTGCAGCGGCGCGTCATGTTCCAGACCACCACCGGCTTCTTGTCCGCCGAAAATTGCAGCAGATGCGACGGCAGCCGGCCCGAGTGCCGGTTGTAGCGCAACACATCGGAAGGCTCCACCGCCCCGCAATACAGTTTGGAAATGCCGATCATGGGTGATCCTTTCCTTTCGGTTGCTGAAAGTGATCGACCAGCGTCCGAATCAGTCCTTCCATCGTGTATTCGCGCTGCAGGATGTCGATTTTGAATCCCGCCTTTGCGGCGGTCCCGGCCGTTACCGGACCGATGCAGGCCACGCTGACGGAAGGCGGCAGTATAAAATCCTTTCCCATGATGTCCACAAAATTCGTCACGGTGGAGGAACTGGTAAACGTGATGACATCCACCTCACCCGCCGCAAGCCGCCGGGCCAGCTCTTCTTTTTTCCTGCCGGAATTCACCGTCCGGTAGGCGGTTGCCACCGTGACGCGCGCTCCCTGCTCCTGGAGCGTCCGGGGAAGAATATCGCGGGCCTTGGCCGCGCGCGGAATCAGGATTTTCTGAGACCGAATATCCATGGCGGCAAAGGACTTCAAAATGCCTTCCGCAATAAACTCCTGCGGCACCAGATCGACCCGGATACCCCGGTCTTCCAACTGTCTGGCTGTAGCCGGACCGATGCAGCAGATTTTGACGCCCTTGAGATCGCGCACATCCCCGCTTTTTTGCTGCATGCGCTCGAAAAAGAAGCGCACGCCGTTGGCGCTGGTGAAAATGAGCCACTGGTAAGATTCCAGCTCGGCCAGCGCCGCGTCGAGTTCGCTCCAGTCGGACGGCGGTTCGATGGCGATGGTTGGAAACGCGATCGGCCGCGCGCCTTCAGCCGCGAGAAGCTTCGCCAGGTCGTCGGCCTGCCGCTGGGGCCGCGTGATGACAATGCCCCTGCCAAAAAGCGGCCTGGCGTCGAACCAGCCCAGTGTGTCGCGTAATTCCACCACGGGCCCGACCACCAGAACAGCGGGCGGTTTGAATCTGTTGGCGCGGGCCAGTTCCTCAATGTTCGCCAGCGTGCCCGTCAGCGTTTGCTGCTCAGGCAGCGTGCCCCGGCGAATCAAAGCCGCCGGTGTCTCAGGAGATTTTCCGCGCGAGATCAATGCGTCGGTAATCTGGCCAAGATTCTTCACGCCCATCAGAAACACCAGCGTTCCAATGCCCGCAAGCGCCTGCCAGTCGATGTCGCTTTTTTCCTTGGTCGGATCTTCATGGCCGGTAACAAACGCCACCGTGGAGGTGAGCCCCCGGTGCGTGAGCGGTATGCCCGCATAAGCCGGCGCCGCGATGGCGGAGGTTACGCCGGGAATCACTTCAAAAGGAATGCCGCGGGCGGCCAGTTCTTCCGCTTCCTCGCCGCCGCGACCGAAGATAAAGGGATCACCGCCCTTGAGGCGCGCGACCGTGCGACCGTCCAGGGCCTCCCGGACCAGAAGGTCGTTGATTTTGTCCTGCGTCAGCGTGTGGTCTCCCCCCTGTTTGCCCGCATAGATTCTGCGCGCGTGCCCCGGCGTGTATTGGAGCAGCTCTTCATTGACCAAGTTGTCGTAAACCACCACATCGGCAAGCTTCAGGGCCTTCACTGCCTTGAGTGTGATGAGGCTCGGGTCTCCCGGCCCCGCTCCGATGATATAAACCTTGGCTTTTTTCATTTTACCCCATCAACTCCAGCAGACGGCGGCCGCCGTTTTCCAGGATCATCTCCGCCAGCCTCCGGCCCATGGATTCGGCCTCATCCGGCTCGCCCCAGACCTTGTCGCGCAGCACTTCCCTTCCATTGGGCGCGGCCAGCAGGCCCTCCAGCGTCAGGCGTTTGCCTTCCATCAAACCGTAAGCGGCAATCGGCAAACGACAGCCGCCGCCCAGCGCCCGCAGATAGGCGCGCTCGGCCGTCACTTCCGTCGCGGTCACGGCATGGTTGAGTCGCGAGCAAAGCCCCGCCAGCTCCGCATCGCTTTTTCTCACCTGAAGTCCTAAAGCGCCCTGGCCCACCGCCGGCAGCATGATTTCCGTCGGCAAAAACTGGGTAACCGCTTCCCCGTAACCCAGTCGCTTCATACCCGCCGCGGCGAGCACCACGCCGGTGAGATTTTCCGTTTCGATCTTTTTCAGGCGCGTGTCAATGTTGCCGCGCAGAGGAACAACCTCCAGATCCGGCATAAACGATTTCAACTGCGCGCCGCGCCGCTGGGAGCCGGTTCCGATTTTGGCCCCCTTGGGCAAATATTCAAATTTGACTCTGCCGCACGTCACCAAAACATCGCGGACATCCTCGCGGGGCAGAATTGCCGCAAAGACGAGCCCCTCCGGAATTTCTCCGGGAACGTCTTTCATGGAGTGAACAGCCAGGTCGATCTGACCGGCAAGAAGGGCCTCTTCCATTTCTTTGACAAAAACTCCCTGTCCGCCGATTGTCGCCAGAGAAACATCCTGCATAATATCGCCGCTGGTCCGGATGACGCAGATTTCCGCCTCAATCTCCGGCGCCGCTTTCTTCAGGCCGGCCACCGCGGAATTCGTCTGCGCCAACGCCAGTTTGCTTCCTCTTGTACCAACTTTAATCTTCATCTTTTACCTTTCATTCCTGTTCGCAGCAGTTGAATTGGGGCATCCGCTGAGCGAATATCCCCGAAATGCTGCGGCTCTCAGCGAAATGGAGCATCAGGCAGCCGAACTGTTTGAGCCCGAAGGGCGAGTTTTCGGCTGCCGCGCAATGAGCGCTAGAGCCGCCATTGCAGGGAATTCTGAGCGAAGGGATGCCCCTTCAATTGCCGTATCTTCTTCAATCATCCAGCCGGAAAAGCTGACGGGCCACCGCCACAATATCCTGTGAGGCAAATTCGGCGCTTTCCTCTTTCATCACCGCCACCGGCGCGTGCAGCATCTTATTGACGATGCCGTGAACCAGGGCTTCGACTTTTTCGCGGTCTGCGTTTTCCAGATTTTCCATCCAGCCGGATGCTTTCTCCATTTCCGTCCGCACAATGCCTTCGGCCTTGTTCCTGAGCGATACGATGGTGGGCACCGCCTCCAGCTCCTTGAGCCAGTTCGTGTAATTGGCCACTTCTTCTTCGATGATTGCTTCGGCTTTCAGCGCCTCGCGCCGCCGGTTTTTGATGTTTTCATCGACAATGTCCTGTAAGTTGTCGATGTTGTAAAGATAGACGTTTTCAACGCCGTCCGCCGCCGGATCAATGTCCCGCGGCACGGCAATATCGACCAGAAACAGCAAACGGTTCTTCCGCTTGCGCAGACAGCGCCTCACCATCTCTCCGGTCACGACATACGACGGCGCGCCGGTGGAACTGATGACAATATCGGCATCGCACAGCGCTTCGTCAAGTTCCCCCCATCCCCTGGCTGCGCCGTGAAACTTTTCGGCAAGCAGCCGGGCCTGGTCCGGCGACCGGTTGACGACGGTAATGTCCTCCGCGCCGTTGCCCGCCAGGTGCGTGCAGGTCAACTCCGCCATTTCACCGGCGCCGATGATCAGAATCTTCCTGCCGGCAAGTGTTCCAAAAATTTTCTTGGCCAGTTCCACCGCGGCAAAGCTCACCGACACGGGGTTGGCGGCAATGCCCGTCTCCGCCCGGACGCGTTTGGCCGTGCGAAATGCGCGGTGCATCAGGCGGTTGAGCGCGACGCCGGTGGCGTTTTGCGCCAGCGCCAGCCGGTAGGCGTCCTTCACCTGCCCCAGGATCTGCGCCTCGCCCATCACCAGCGAATCCAGGCTGGATGTCACGCGGAACAAATGCCGGATCGCCTCCCGGTCCCGATAGGTGTACAGACAGGCTGCGGCTTCTTCGTCCGCAAGGCCGCCGTAACGCGCCAGAAAAGATTCGAGCTCATCCAGCGCCCGCGGCGCGTCCTCCAGGGAGGCCACCAGCTCCACGCGGTTGCAGGTGGAAAGATGAAGAATCTCCAGCACACCGCCGATCGACCTGAGATCGCCCAGCAGGTCCGCCTGCTCCTGGCATGCGGCAAAAAGTCTTTCGCGCACGGCCAGCGGCGCTGTTTTATGATTTAATCCGACCAGTCCGATCATGGTTTCTTTCAAATAAAATTATGCACAGTTGCCAGGCAAAACCGTATTCCAATCGCCGCTAATAAAAAGGCGATCAACCCAAGGCAGGACAACACCGCCATCCGGGAACCCTTCCAACCGATAGCCAGCCGCTGATGCAGCAGAAAACCGTAAAACACCCAGACGGCAAAGGACCAGATCACCTTGGGATCGGCGGGCCAGGAGCCGCCCCAGACAAAAGCGGCATAAACAGCCCCCCCGATCATGCCGAGAGTCAGCAGAGGAAACCCCCACAGCAATCCGAAGTGGTTGATTTGGTCGAGGTCGCCAAGCGACGGCAGCAGACGCCCCAGCGGGCCCGGTTTTTTATTTTTCAGAAGATTATTCTGAATCAGAAACATCGCCCCGGCCGCTGAAGCAAGAACAAACAGCGCTTCGCCGGCAATCGCCAGCACTAGGTGCAGCGTCGTCAGTCCGCCCTGCCACTGGGACGGCACAAGATTTTTATCCGATCCCTGGCCGGCTGCGGCAATCATAAACAACAGAATAAACGGAGCAATAAAAGCGCCCAGCAGACGGGTTTTCGTTTTCAACTGTAGGCCCAGATAGATGCCGACAATCACCCAGGCGTAAATCGACAGGAAATGGCGCGAACCGAAACTGCTCCAGCCGGCCCAGTGGGCAGCCGCGAAAAGAAGATACAGATTCAGAACGATAAATCCGGCCGTCAGGATCCATGTGGATATTCTGGCCAGCGCCACTCTCCGGACCAGAAGAGAAAGCAGATAGCCTGCGGTGGCCAGCGCGAAGCAAAACAGTGCCGGCGCGAACAGCATTCCTTCAGCGCTGGTCAATGCGCACCTCCTCGCCCGTAACTTCGCGGACGATTTTTTTTGCCGCGTCAGCATCTTTTTGCCGGAGGCTCTCCAGCAGACCGGCCGCCATCAACTGATCAAACCAGGTCCGGCCGCGGCCGGCATTCTTTTCCATCCGGCCCCGGAGCTGCCCCAGAATATCCAGCAGCGCCGCGTATTCTTCGCCGTAGGCGGCTTCCAGCTCCTCCCGCAAACGCCGAGCCAGCGCCGGGGAATTCCCTCCGGTGCCGCAGGCGATGGTCAAATCTCCCCGCTCCACCAGAGAAGGCAAAATAAAATCGCATTTTTGCGGGTCATCCACGATGTTGACGGGAATGCCCCTGGCCTTTGCGTCCCGGGATATGGAGGCGTTGATTTCTTCGTCATCCGTCGCCCCGATCACCAGAGCGGCGCCGGACAGATGCTCGTTTGCATAGTCACAGGCCACATGCCCGATGTGGCCCTGTTTCTTTAAATCCGCCAATTCGGGAACAAGGAGGGGACTCACCACGTGAACCGCCGCCCCGCAATGAAGAAGACGGGCAACTTTTCTGGCCGCAACATCTCCTCCGCCGATGACAACACATTTCTTCCCTGCAATGTCCCAAAATACCGGATAATATTTCAAGTTTTTCCTTTCAGGCCCAACCGGAAGCGGCATTGTGCCATGGACGGTAAAGTTAACATGAAGGGTTGCAAAATTCAAGCGGGGGTTTGCCGGTGCTGTTTTTTCATCTAGCCGGAATCAGTTACTTATTGACACTGCCGCCGCTTTGCGTTTATGGTTTTTTACAAATGCGGCAAAGGCAGCAAAAATATTTCAAAGGAAACCGTCAACATGCTTACTGAGAAAAATCTTCAACATTACGCCGATGTCCTGCTCTGGGCGCTTGCGACGGCAAAGAAAACCGCCTTGAAGAGAAATGATATTGTTTTGATTCAATACGACCGGCCAGCGCTTCGGCTTGCTGAAATCCTCTACGACAGACTGATGGATAGAGGCGTCCGTCCCGTCCAGCGAATGGCGGCCACCTTCCGCATGGAAAAGAGCTTTTACCAAAAAGCCGGTCCGAAACAACTGACTTTTCTGGCCCCCGGCGACAACGAGCTTTACCGTCACATCCACGGTCGGATTTTTCTCCACGCGCCCGAATCGCTGACGCATCTCAAAGATATCGATCCGGCCAAAATCGGCAAAGCCATCGTCGCCCGCAAACCCCTCAAGGACATTCTCGATCAGCGTGAAGCCTTGCGCCAATACAGTTGGACACTGTGCCTGTTGCCCACGGAGGAACTGGCGCGCCAGGCCAAAATGCCGCTTGCGCAGTACGCCCGACAGGTTATCCGGGGCTGCTACCTCAACAAAAAAGACCCTGTCTCCGAATGGAAAACCATCCACCGGGCAGTCAGCCACATCAAGAAAGCGCTCAGTTCGCTTGCGGTCCAATCCTTTCATCTGGAATCCGACTCCATGGATCTGCGGATTTCACCGGGTGAACAACGCAAGTGGGCGGGAGTTTCCGGCCATAACGTGCCCAGCTTTGAAGTGTTTGTTTCCCCGGACTGGCGGGGAACCGAGGGCGTGTACTATGCCAACCTTCCCTCCTTCCGCAGCGGAAACTATGTCAAGGACGTCCGCCTTTCGTTTGCCAGGGGAAGGGTCGTCGCCGTCGAAGCCGCGCAGGGCGAGGCCTTTGTGAAAAAACAGCTCGCCATGGATCCCGGAGCGTGCCGGCTCGGAGAGTTCTCTCTCACGGACCGGCGCTTTTCCCGGATCGACCGCTTCATGGCGGAAACGCTTTTTGACGAAAACTTCGGCGGGAAAGAGGGCAACTGCCACATTGCGCTGGGCTCCTCCTACAGCGACACATTCAACGGCGACCCGGCCCGCCTGACCCCGGCGCTCAGGAAAAAACTGGGATTCAACGATTCCGCCCTGCACTGGGATCTCGTCAACACGGAGCCGAAAACCGTCACGGCGCATTTGAAGAACGGCAGAAAAACCGTAATCTACGACGGCGGCGAGTTTAAAATTTAATCGAAGGAGACGGCGCATGAAAGTCGATTTTTACTGCTGGAGCCAGTGAACGACCTGCCGGAAAGCAAGGGAGTTTCTCTTGCAGAAGAAGGCGGAGCTGACCGAGCGTGATTTTTTCAAAAATCCCTTTACCGCAGACGAGATCAAGGCGCTGCTTGCGGGAAGCAAACCTTCGGAAATGTTTAATTTTCGAAGCCCCAGTTTCAAAAAGCTGTCCCTGGACCCGGAGGACCTCCAGAACCAGGATTTGATCGAACAGATGCTGAAAGAGCCGCGGCTCATCCGCCGCCCGGTCGTGAAAATCGGCGGCAAAGTTTACTTCGGTGCTTCCGCGAAAAAGCTAGCGGACATCGTCAAGGCGTGAAAAGAGCCGGTTCGCCGCGCTCATGATGGACCACGCGCGCAAAGGATCCACGCTGGTCAGCCGCTACGGCGGCGAAGAGTTCATCCTGCTCCTGCCCGATTCTCGCGTGGAGGAAGCGCGCCGTACCGGATATAACCTTATAAACTTCGGAGCGCCGTCGATGCCGGATGACCTTCCGCACCGGAAATCCACGGGCGTTTTTGTGTGCCGGGTATGAATCAGACCATCCGTCCATATCTATCGCGTCTGGAGGATCTTTTTTCCTTTTCCCCCGTGGACGCGCAAACTGTCGTCGCCCGTTTTCAGGAGGATATGCGGCGCAGTCTGGACGGACGCGCCAGTTCTCTTCAAATGCTTCCCTCCTATGTGGGACGTCCGACGGGGGCGGAACAGGGATGTTTTCTGGCGCTCGATCTGGGCGGCACCAACCTGCGTGTCCTGGCGGTCCGGCTGGACGGCCGGGGCAAAGCTGAAATCACGGCCGTGAACCGTCTGGCAGTCCCGGAAAGCGTCATGCGCGGATCGGGGGAGGCGCTCTTTGATTTTCTGGCCGAGGGCGTCGCTGTTTTTCTGGAAGAGCACCGGCTCGACCGCAAACAGCACCGGGACTTGGCCTTCACTTTTTCTTTTCCCGTCGCGCAGAGCGCCGTCAACGCCGGAGTGCTTTTGAATTGGACCAAAGGGTTTACCGCCGCGGGCGTCGCGGGACAAAATGTCGTCGCCCTGTTTTCCGACGCGCTCAGGCGCAAACGCATCGAAGAGGTTTCGGTCACGGCCCTGGTCAACGACACGGTGGGAACACTGGCGGCAAAAAGCTACGCCGATCCTTCCTGCGACATGGGCGTCATCCTCGGGACGGGCACAAATGCCTGCTATCCGGAAAAAAACGGCCGATCGGCACAGGGCCGATTTCCGCAGTCTCGACAGGAAATGATCCTCAACCTGGAATGGGGCAATTTCGACAAGCTCGACGCCAACGCCTGCGACCAGGCGCTGGATCGCATCACCCTCAATCCCGGTCGCCAGCGGATGGAAAAGATGGTTTCCGGAATGTATATTGGCGAACTGGTCCGGATGATCCTGCTGGATATGACGGACCGGGGGATATTGCTTGAAGAAAGGCACAAGCCCGTTCTGGCCGGCGAACAATCCGTCAGTTCGGAGCACATGTCATTGACGGCGCGCGGGAAAGATCTTTTTGCGGCCATCGGCATTCCGGACGCCTCCGATCGGGACCGGGACGCAGCCGCACGCGTCTGCCGGATTGTTTCGCGGCGGTCGGCCCGCATTGTCGGCGCTGCGCTGGCCGCCGTGGTCGCCTGGATGGATGCGAGTCTTGAACAAAAGCACACCATCGCCATCGACGGCGCCCTTTTCGAAAAATATCCCGGCTATCCGGAAAACATGCGCAGCGTCCTGGAAGAGCTCTTCGCCCGCCGCGCCGACCGGATTTCTCTTTGTCCGACGTCGGACGGCTCGGGAATCGGCGCGGCCATCATCGCCGCCGTAGCGTCTTCCGGACGGGAGCAAGACCCTGCGGCATCCCGAAAACAGACGCGAAAGAACCGCTGAAATCATTTTCCTTGTTTCCGGTCCGTTCCTGGTTTATATTCCAATCGAAAGTTACCTGGAAAACAAAAATTTGCACGGCGCCCGGCAACACCGGGAACCGGTCACATCCCGATGAAAGGACAAACGCATGAAAACGCAATCCGGAAATTTCAAGGCGCCGGACGGGAAGTCCATCTACTGGAAGGGATGGACGCCGGACAATACCCCCAAAGCGGTGGTGCACGTCATTCACGGCTACGCCGAGCACATTGACCGTTACGGAAATGTGGTGGGCGAGCTTCTCCCGGCAGGATATGCCGTTTTCGGCACCGATCACCGCGGACACGGCAAAAGCGAGGGAAAGCGCGGCCACGTCATGAGCTTTCAAGAGTTTATTGACGATGAAAGGCAGTTCCAGCGCGAGGTCATCCGGACAAAATTTCCCAACCTCCCCTGTTTTGTCCTCGGCCATTCCATGGGAAGCCTCATCGCCATGAATCTGGTCGAGCAAAGCGCGGAGGGGATCCGGGGGCTTGTGCTGTCGGGCACCGGCTCGCGGCCGGGAACGGACATCCCGAAGATCCTGCTTGCGGCAACCCGGATCCTCTCGGGCCTGCTGCCGTCGATTCACGTAAAGTCGCCGCTTCCGCCGGAGTTTATTTCCCGGGATCCGGAAGTGGTAAAAGCTTACGTGAACGATCCTCTCGTTTACAACGTGATCACGCCGCGGCTTGCCCATGAGATGAACCGGTATGTCGTCATCGGCGCGGAAAATTCCGGCAAGATTCAAATCCCCGTTCTGATTCAACTGGGCTCCCGGGACACCGCCTTTTCCGGACAGAAGGACCTCTTTGAAATGGTCGGAACAAAAGACAAGACGTTCAAGCTTTACGAAGGCCTTAAGCATGAGGTTTACAACGAGCTCACCCAAGACCGGGCCCGGGTGCTCCAAGACCTGCGAACCTGGCTGGACGTGCATGTGTAAGACAGGCACGCTGCCCGGACGGACGCCGGAGAAACCGCTGAACCTCGTGACCGTCCCTTTTCAAACCGACGAAAAGAACCGTGCGGCTAGCGGGCATCCTTCGCCGGAAGACCGAGAAACTCCCGGATGCTCTTTATAAATTCATCGGCATCGGGGCAACCCAGCGCGATGATTTCACCGGGGCAGACCGCGCTTTGATCGCGGGTGAGGATGTTGGCCGACAGCTCGGCGGCATGAAGAACAATCCCGTTTTTTTCCAGGAATGCTACGGCCGGTCTGGACGCCACTTTTGTATGGATTTCAGCAACGATGCCGGAGCGGACTATCAGCATCGCCGCGGCCAGTCCGATGACTTTATCGTGCAGGATCAGGCCGGACCTCCCCTGAAATTTTTCCAGGGCATCCCACAGAGGACGCAAACCGCCCCCTCCCGCGCAATAGACGATTTGGCCGTCTTTCAGAAGCGCGAGGGAATACCGTGTAAAATCAGGCATCAGCATAAATATTTTTTGATCGGCCCGACGGCAGGATGGATAAGCAGCGCCCACAGAAAATTCCCAAGAAACAGGACAAGCGCCAGTTTGGCAATATAGACGGCGGGCAAACCGACAAAATAAAAATCCGTCACGACCAGCCAGGGTAACTGACAGGCAAAAGCCAGCAAAACCGACGGTATTATTTTGCCGGTTTTTCTGAAAAATACGCCCGTCATCCATCCCAGCAAGGCATTGCCGGCTATCAGGTAGGGGTTGCCGAGCAGAATCGCGCTGTAGAGCGAACCGGTAACGCCGGCGGCCATTCCGCCCGCCGGGCCAAAGCAAACGGCCGCCAGAAAGATTGCCGCCGGAAAGAAATGAATTCTCCAGCTATGAGCAAAGGTTATATTGATCAGGCTCAAGACACAGGGCAGCAAAACCAGCAGACTGAAAGCCAGAGCGATCCGGCGAAAAGATCTGATTCCGTTAATCGTTACAGAGGAATTCGTCATCACATGCCTCCCTTTTTGAGCTGGATTTTACACGATGAAAACTTTTTTGCAAAGCGCATTTTTACACGACAGGAAATGCCCCGGCAAACTTCGGGAAGCCCTTAAAAAGATGTCCTATAAATCCGGACGAACTGCCGGAATTTTGATCCTTGACGAAATATGGGCATATGCTTATAATATGACTTAAAGGATATTCAGGAAATGCCCAGACCGAAATGCAATCGTCAAATCTATGGAATACCGGATAAAAATTATTTCAAACCGCGGGGCATCCCTGCGGCGGATCTGGAAGAAGTGGTTCTGGGCCTTGACGAATTTGAAGCCATTCGCCTCGCGGACCATGAACAGCTTTATCAGGAAGAGGCGGCGGCCCGAATGAAGATTTCCCGCCAGACGTTCGGCAGGATCGTCGCCTCTGCGCGAAAAAAGATCGCCGACGTCCTGATCAACGCCAAAGCGCTGAAAATTGAAGGTGGAGAAGTAACCGTAAACAAAATCTCTCCCCGTGACCGGAGGAAGGTCCCCTGTCCCATTGGAGAGCATTGCTCCTCAAAAAAGGTTCCTGTATGAAAAATCAGCGGATTCCCAAATCTTTGCCCTTCGACCCTGAAAGCGGACAAAACATCATTCTGGATTCCATTGCCGACGGTGTTTTTACCGTCGATAAGGATTGGCGGATCACCTCTTTTAACCGGGCCGCGCAGGAGCTCACCCGGGTTCCCCGCGAGGAAGCGCTGGGCCAGTCGTGCAAGGACGTTCTGAAAGCCGACATCTGCGAAAAAAATTGTTGTTTGCGCATGACCATGAAGACCGGGAAACCCATTATCAACAAGAGGGTCAATATCATTGACGCAAACGGCAGAAAACTGCCAATCAGCATCTCTACGGCCCTGCTTCGCAACGCCAGGGGAAAGCTTCTGGGAGCGGTGGAAACCTTCCGGGATATCAGCGTCGAAGAAGATCTGCGCAAAGCCATTCAGGGAAAATACTCTTTCGAAGATATCATTTCCAAGAACCACAGGATGCTCCGGCTCTTTGACATCCTTCCGGACATCGCCGCCAGTTCCAGCACCGTCCTGATTGAAGGCGAGAGCGGCACGGGTAAGGAGCTCGTCGCCCGCGCGGTTCACAATCTCAGTCCCCGAAAAAGACATCCCTTCGTGGCGGTCAACTGCAGCGCTCTACCGGACGCCCTTTTGGAGTCCGAGCTTTTCGGTTACAAGGCCGGCGCTTTCACCGACGCGAAGAAAGATAAGCCCGGACGCTTCAGCGCGGCTGAAAACGGCACACTGTTTTTCGACGAGATCGGCGAGATTACTCCCGCCATGCAGGTCAAACTGCTGCGCGTCCTGCAGGAAAAAACGTATGAGCCGCTGGGAACAACCCGGAGCATCGAGCACAACGTGCGCATCATCGCAGCCACCAACCGGAACCTGGAAGACCTGGTTCGTCGGAATCTCTTTCGCGAAGACCTGTTCTACCGGATCAATGTTTTTAAGATCCCTCTGCCGCCGCTGCGCGAGCGAATGGAAGACCTTCCTCTCCTGATCGATCATTTCATCGACCGTTTCAATATCCTGCAAGAAAAGAATATTGAAGGAATCAGCGATGAAGCAATGGCTTTACTGATGGCTTACCGTTATCCCGGCAATATCCGGGAACTGGCCAACCTGATCGAGCGCGCCTTCATCCTCTGCAAAGGCGGCGTGATTGAAAAGAAACATTTGCCCGACTTCCTGTTTACGGCAAACGCTTCCCCGGCCGGGCAAACCGCCTCTTCTTTCCGGGATCTGGAAGCCGACTATCTCATCAACGCTCTCAAACAAAACAACGGAAACCGCCACCGCACCGCCCGGCAACTGGGAATCCATCGAAGTACTTTGTATCGCAAAATAAAGGCGCTCAAACTTCCCCCGGCCGATTAACGATCGCTTGTCGCACATTTGCGACACATTTGCGACAATGTTGCAAATGTGCACAATCGGTCGCCGGAAGGGCGGGCGGCGCGCTCTTCCAACCTATTGTTACTGCTTCATTTATGGCTTGTTCTCCTTTCTGGCATCGGTTTTGCGTAGGATAACGGGTAAGGGGATGCAACCGTAAAGAAAAGGAGAATGCATGAAACTGGCCCTGTCGGTATTTAAAGATTCCATTGCAACCGTTTTTGACTCGTCGGATCAGCTGTTGATTCTGGAGACGGATCGCTCCAGCATTACCAAACGCGAGACAGTCCGGATTGACACGACAGACCCGAACCGTCGCGCGGCGAAGCTTCGGGAACAAGGCGTTGCGGGTTTGATCTGCGGCGCGATTTCCCGTCCCATGCAGGCAGCCATCGCCTCGTTGGGCATCGCGGTGTATCCGTTTATCCGCGGCACGGTGGAAGAAGTTCTTGCCGCCTATCAAAGCAACCGGCTGGGCCAGGATGCTTTTTCCTTGCCGGGCTGCCGCGGCCGCGGAGACGGCCGCGGCAAAGGGCGGCGCTTCCGTTGCCGCTGGAGACAAAACGGGAGCGGCTATCGATGAGGCATAACACCACAAGGAGATTAAATTGAATTTATCAATCCCGAAAGAACTGTTCTTTACCAAAGGCGTCGGCACGCACCGTGAACAGCTTCACTCATTTGAGCTGGCGCTTCGGAATCCGGGCATCGAGAAATGTAATCTGGCGCAGGTCCCCAGCATTATGCCGCCCGACTCCAAAATTATTTCCCGAACGGAGAGTCTCAAAAGGCTGCGGCCCGGGGCGATCACATTTTTTGTTATGAGCCGCGGCTGTTTTCATCCTCTGACCGGATACGCACCCGGATCGAGGAGGCCATCAACAAAAACACGGCAAACCGGTAAAAACCGGAAGGAGGTAATTTCATGAACGGAAGAAATCAGACAGGCAGAGGAATGGGGGGAGGCCAGGGCCGCGGAGGCGGCGGACGAGGCCGCATGGGCGGCCCGGCGGCCGGCGGAGCGGTCGGAACCTGTCGTTGCCCCCAGTGTGGCCACACGCAGCCGCACGAACGGGGCGTGCCCTGCACACAGGTCAAATGTCCTCAGTGCGGCACGGCCTTGTTTAGAGAATAAGAAAGGAGGATAAAGATTATGCCTAGAGGAGATGCAACAGGCCCGATGGGCATGGGCCCGATGACGGGAAGGGGCGCCGGATTTTGCGCGGGTTATGCCGCGCCCGGTTACATGAACAACGCTCCTGCAAGAGCGTTCGGCATGAGGTTTGGAAGGGGCGCTGGATTTGGATGGGGCTTTCACGCGCGCGGATTTGGCCGGCGCAACCGCTTTTACGCGGGCGGCACACCGGTAAGAGCATGGGCCGGCAGGTGGAACGCGCCGATGACCGCGCCGGATCCTGAAATGGAAAAACAGGCGCTCAAAAATCAGGCGGAGGATCTTCAGCTGCAATTGGACGCAATCAAAAAGCGCCTTGAAGAACTTTCGGTTCAAAGCTAAAATCAAGAACGTGCGGACGGGCGCCGCTCCCGGGACGTCCGTCCGCATTGTTCAAGATGCATGAAAAGAGGAAGGAAAAAATGAAAATCGCATTCACCACCACCGGCGACGACTTATCGGCGCCGCTTGACAGCCGCTTCGGCCGCGCTCCGAAGTTTTTGATTTACGACATCGACGCCGGCGCGTTCACCCTAGCGGACAACCAACAGAACCTGAACGCGGCGCAGGGTGCGGGCATTCAGTCCGCGCAGAACATCGCGCGTCTGGGTGCATCGGCGCTGGTCAGCGGACACTGCGGCCCCAAAGCCTTTCATGTGCTCCAGGCGGCGGGCATCAAAATCTACTACTCTTCCGCCGCAACCGTAAAAGAAGCGCTGGAACTGTTCAAGGCCGGAAAGCTCCAGGAAGCGTCATCCGCCGACGTGGAAGGTCACTGGGTATGAAGACGGATTCGCGGATATGGCACCGGCCGATCGGCGTCATACACAGCGAACATAGCGCCGCGGAGAAAACGCCCATTCAGCCGGTTTATGCGAAGGGGTGCCGGGGGCGCGCCGAGATATTTCCGGAGTTTGCCGGGGGACTTCGCGACCTGGAGGGATTCTCGCATATCTACCTGATCTATCATTTTCACCGGGCGCCGGAAGCGAAACTGATCGTCAAGCCGTTTTTGCAGGATGTGGAGCGTGGCGTCTTTTCGACGCGGGCGCCCTGCCGCCCCAATCCCATCGGCCTGAGCGTCGTCGAACTTGTCAAAATGGAAGGCCATATTCTGCATGTCGATGGACTGGATATCCTTGACGGAACGCCGCTTCTGGACATCAAGCCCTACACGGAGAAGTTCGACCTGCATGACGTGAAGAAAAACGGCTGGCAGGACGAAGTGGACGAAACGACAGCCCGTATCCGGGGAAAGAGAGGTTTTCGATCATGAACACGCGTCTGGATTGCATTCCCTGCTTTATTCGCCAAGCCGCTGACGCGGTCCGCCTGTCGGCTCCGTCAGAGGAAGATCAGAACCGTCTGATGCGCAGCGTCCTCCAGTGCCTGGAAAACATCGACCTGCGGCTGGCGCCGCCGGCCGCCGCGCAAATGATTCACCGGCGTCTGCGCAGCCTCCTGCCCACGGGTGACCCTTACCGGGCTTCCAAGGACCGCCACAATCAACTGGCGGCCAAGCTGATCCCCTCCATCCGGCGGCGCATCGAAGCCTCCTACGATCCTCTGACCATGGCGGTGCGCTACGCTATTACGGGCAACATCATCGATCTGGGCGCCAAAAGCAACGTGGGTTTCGGGGATATTTACGCCGAACTGCAAAGCGCGCCCATCCAGCCGATTTTCGGAGATCTGGAAGCATTCAAAAAATCTGTTGCCCGGGCAAAGCAAATACTGTATCTGGCTGACAACGCCGGGGAAATTTTTTTCGACCGCCTGCTTATCGAGCAACTGGGCAGCGCAAAAATCACGCTGGCGGTGCGCGGTAAACCGGTGATCAACGACGCGACGCGCGAAGACGCGCTGGCGTCCGGGATGGATGAAATCGCCCTGGTGATTGACAATGGTTCGGACGCGCCGGGAACGATTCTGGAGGATTGCAGCGCCGAGTTTCGCGCGCATTTTGATAAAGCGGATATGATCATCGCCAAAGGACAGGGGAATTATGAAAGTCTCGCGAATGAAGACCGTCCTATCTTTTTTCTGTTTCGGACCAAATGCAGTGTCATCAGCCGCCGCTCGGGATATTCCATCGGGACGTATGTCGCGTTCCGGGGCGGCGCATCCCCGAGGGCGGACTGTTAAATGAAACCTTCCGAAATTGCCTTTGAGCTCAGAAAGCATGCCCCTTTTACCTCGTTCGGCACGATCACCGGAATTGTCATCATGGCGTCATTTGTTCAGTTTCAGGTGCCGCGGGGCATCTCCGACACACTGTTCTGGGTTTTTCACCCGCTGCACGTTCTTTTAAGCGCCATGGTTACCACCTCCATGTACCGGATCCATATCAAATCGAATATCTGGCGCACTTTGCTTATCGGTTACATCGGATCGGTCGGCGTCGCCACGCTGAGCGATTCATTGATCCCCTTTTTAGGGGAGTGGCTTCTGGATCTTCCCAATCGCGGTGTGCATCTGGGATTTATCGAAAAGTGGTGGCTGGTAAACCCGCTGGCTTTTGCCGGCATCGGTCTGGGCTATGTCGTTTCGCATACGAAAATCGCGCACGCCGGTCACGTACTGATCAGCACCTGGGCGTCGATTTTCCACATCACCATGGCGCTGGGGACTTCTCTTGACGCGGTCACGGCTATTCTGATCGCCGTCTTTTTGTTTCTGGCCGTCTGGGTGCCCTGCTGCACCAGCGACATTATCTTCCCGTTGCTGTGGGTGAAAAAAAAGGAGGCCGGATGAAGATAGCCATCGCTTCCGGAAAGGGCGGAACCGGGAAAACCACCGTTGCCGTCAATCTGGCGCGCGTCTTTGACGCCAATGTTACCCTGGCTGATTGCGACGTGGAGGAACCCAACGCGCATCTATTTCTTGCGACCGCCGGCAATGAAGAAAAAGAGGTAAACCTGCTTGTGCCGCAAGTCAACGAAACGCTTTGCGACGGCTGCGGCAAATGTTCGGAAATCTGCCAGTTCTCCGCGATTGTGACCTTCGGCACAGTCCCCCTTGTTTTTCCGGAAATGTGCCACGGCTGCGGCGGCTGCGCGCTGATTTGTCCGCCCAAAGCGATTACGGAATACCCACATCGCATCGGTGTGGTGGAAACCTCACGGGCGGACAACATTACGCTGGTGACCGGACGTCTGGACGTGGGCGTGGCGCTTGCCCCGCCTTTAATCCGTGCAGTGAGAAACGCGATTCCGGCGGGCAAAGACGCCATCCTGGACGCGCCGCCCGGCACATCCTGCCCGGTGATCGCCGCGATCCGGGAGACGGATATCGTGTTGTTGGTGACGGAACCTACACCCTTCGGCATGCATGATCTGACGCTGGCCGTGGACATGGTGAGAGAGCTTGACCTTCCGTTCGGCGTCATCGTCAACCGGATGGGCAGCGGAGATGATCGCGTACAGCAGTTTTGCGAAAAAGAAAACATTTCGATTCTGCTGACGATTCCCGACGACCGGCGGATAGCAGAAAATTATTCGCGCGGTGTCCTCATGGTGGATGCCCTGCCCGAATATCGGGAGATTTTTAAAAAATTGATACAAAAGATCAGGGAGCAAATCGGTAAAGGAGAAAAGCAACATGCCCACCTATGAATATGCATGCAGCCATTGCGGCCTGAATTTTGAAAAACGGCAGAGCATGAATGACGAACCCGTTTCGGGCTGTCCGGAATGCGGCGGAGAAGTCCAAAGGCTGATCAGCGGGGGGACCGGTTTCATGATGAAGGGATCCGCCGGTCGCGGCAGGACATCCGGTGAATGTTTGCTGGAAACAACGGGACGCACCTGCTGCGGGGCTGCCGGCCGCTGCTCAGATTCCGTCTGCGGAGAATGAAATGGGATCGACGGTTTTTAAATATGTTTACGGACCTGTGCCTTCGCGCAGGCTGGGACGTTCTTTGGGGCTTGATCTTATCCCCTTCAAAACCTGCTCCTACAACTGTATTTATTGTCAGTTGGGCAATACAACGGATTTGACCATCGAAAGACGCAACTACGTTCCAGCAGACGATGTGCTGGCCGAACTGAAAGAAAAACTGGCATCCGGCATTACCTGCGACTATATCAGCCTGGCCGGCTCCGGTGAGCCAACGCTGTGCGCGTCAACCGGTAAACTGATTGCCGGAATCAAGGAAATGACCGACATTCCCATATCGGTGATCACCAACGGGGCTTTGCTTTATCTTCCCGAAGTGCGCCGCGAGCTTAAGCGCGCCGACCTGGTGATCCCCTCGCTGGATGCCGGTGATGCAGCTTTGTTCGATTATGTCAACCGTCCGCATCCGGATATCGTTTTTGAACGGGTCGTTGAGGGGCTGATCGCTTTTGCCGGAGATTTTTCCGGACGTCTCCTGCTGGAGGTTCTTCTGGTCTCCGGCGTCAGCGGCCTTGGCGACGAGGTCAAAAATATCGCGGCCCTGGCCGAAAAGATCCGGCCGGAAAAAGTCCAGCTCGGCACGGTGACCCGCCCTGCCCTTGAAGATTTTGCCTGCGCCGTGAAGCCGGAACAGATGAAAAAACTGGCCGGTCTTTTTACCGGCAAGGTTGAACTTCTGCCCAATGATCAACCCGTGGTTTCAGTGTTGGATGCGACATCCGAGGCGACGGACGCGGACATTTTGAATCTGTTGGCCCGGCGCCCCTGCTCGCTGGAAGGAATCGCGCAGGGGCTTAATCTCCATCCACACGACGCGGCCAAACGGCTGAAAAAGCTTCTGGGAGAAAGGCATATCAACTCGCACAGAAACGGCCGGACGGTCTTTTACAAACGATCCGGCCGGAACGGTTGAACGAGCATGAGACAGATCCAAGTCGCAGAAAAAGACACGGACAATTTGATTGCGGTCGGGAAATCCAGCCGAATCACCCTGATGAAGCCGGAAAAGGAAAGTGGAGCATGAACAGCGGGGAAGAGGCAAAAAGATACGCCAAAACCTGCCAGGAAGACTTCTGGCAGAAGATTTTTCGGGCGGAAACCGACTATCTTATGGCTCGCCTTGAAGGCTGCCGGGATATTTTAAGCGTCGGTTGCGGCCCGGCGATCATCGAAGGAGAGCTTATTCGGAAAGGTTTCCATCTGACGGGGCTGGATGTTTCAGCCGAAGCGCTCGCCTGTGCGCCGGATGGTCTCCGGACCGTTACAGGCCGGGCCGAAGACATGCCGTTTCCCGATAACTCTTTCGATGCGGTCATTTTTGTCGCGTCGCTGCAATTCATCGCAGATTACAGAAGCGCGCTTACGAGAACGTTCGCCGTTTTGCGTCCGGAGAGGATCTTTCTCGCTATGCTTCTCAACCCCGAATCGTTGTTCTTCAAAAAAATGAAAAACGAACCGGATGCTTACGTGCGTTTTCTCCGGCACCAGGATTTGCGGGAAATAGCAGAAGAGGCGGCCCGGCATTTTGTTTTGCAAACCGAATACGCGCTCGGCATCCGCGGAGAAAACGTCTTTGAAAGCGACAATCCCTCTGATGCGGCTTTATATGTATTGGTGGGCCGGAAGGCAAAGCAGCGTCAAGGTCTTCAGGGAAAAATATGAACCGCAACCTGCAGATGGACCGGGCCAGACGAATCCTGGGAATCCGCCCGGAAGACGGTGTCGAAGAGGTGAAAAAGCAGTACCGGGAAATGGCAAAAATATGGCACCCGGATGTCAACAAGAGAGAAACAGCGCATGCGAAGATGCAGGAAATCAACAGGGCATTCGCGTTGCTGATGAAAGAAGAATTCGGCGTTCTTAATTTCCGGGAAGACTACAACCGATGGTGGTGGCGGCAGTACGGAAACGATCCGATCTGGGGCAATCATTTTCCTGAAGAGCATCATGGAGCGCCAGAGCGAAAAAAGGCCGTCCGGCGTTAAAAAAGGAAAGCGAGCAATGATAAAAGAACTGGTCATCATCAGCGGCAAAGGGGGAACGGGCAAAACCAGCGTAACGGCATCCCTGGCCGTGCTGGCAGACCGTCCTGTGATCTGTGACTGCGACGTGGACGCAGCGGATCTTCATCTGGTCTTAGAGCCGGAAATATTGCAGGAACACGAATTCCGCAGCGGTCATGAAGCATTCATCCGACAAAACGACTGCACCGGCTGCGGCATCTGCGCGGACCTGTGCCGGTTCGGGGCGATCCGGATGGAAAAAAAAGAGGACAGTGACACGCTGTTTGTCATTGATCCCGTGTCGTGCGAAGGCTGCGGCGTATGTGTTCATTTTTGTCCCGAAAAAACCATTGATTTTCCGGAGAGTCTCTGCGGTAAATGGTTCGTATCCAAAACGCGCCTCGGACCCATGGTGCACGCGCGCCTCGGCGTCGCCGCCGAAAATTCCGGGAAACTTGTCTCCACCGTGCGCCAGGAAGCGCGTCGTCTTGCTGAAACAGGCGGTCATGACCGGGTGATCATCGACGGACCGCCCGGCATCGGTTGTCCCGTCATCGCGTCGGTCACCGGCGCGGCGCAGATTCTGGTGGTCACCGAACCGACCGTATCGGGCGAGCATGACCTCGAAAGAGTGTTGGGACTGGCCCGGCATTTTCAGATTCCCGCGGCCGTTTGCGTCAACAAGTGGGACATCAATCCCGATATGACCGGGCGAATCGAAGCAAAGGCAAGATCGGCGGGGGCGTCCATCGCCGGGCGCATTCGTTACGACCCCGCCGTCACGCGCGCGCAGGTTTTGCAAAAAACGGTCGTGGAAACAGACGCCGCCAGCGCCTCCGACATTCTCGACGTTTGGAAGAATTTGAGCCATTCGGAAGGGATGATCCGGAAAACATGAAAACAGGAGGAAAATAAAAAAAGTGGAAGACAAAAAAACGTGTGACTCGTGCAGCGAGGAGAGCTGCTCGGCGAAAAAGCAGAAAAAAAATGAAAATCAGGAAGAGTATGCGGACCGGCAGCGCCTGCAGGCAAGACTTTGCCGCATCCGGCATAAAATTGTCGTGCTCTCCGGTAAGGGCGGCGTCGGCAAAAGCACGGTGGCTGTCAATCTGGCAACAGCGCTTGCGCTTCATGGACAGCGGGTTGGTCTGTTGGACGTGGACATCCACGGCCCGAGCGTCCCCACCATGCTGGGACTGGAAGGCGAATCGCTCAAAGGCAATCCCGGCGAACTTTTTCCAGTGGAATTCGGCGGATTGAAAGTCATGTCGCTGGGCTTTTTGCTGCACAATCCAGATGACGCGGTCATCTGGCGCGGTCCGATGAAAATGGGCGTCATCAAACAGTTTCTGACGGACGTGAATTGGGGTGATCTGGATTATCTGATTATCGACGCTCCTCCGGGCACCGGCGACGAACCACTGTCATTGTGCCAGTTGATTCAGCCGCTCGACGGCGCGGTGATCGTGACCACGCCGCAGAAGATCGCGGCCATCGACGTGCGCAAATCCATCAGCTTTTGCCGACGGGTTAATGTGCCCGTTCTTGGTGTGGTGGAAAACATGAGCGGTTTTGTCTGCCCGAAGTGCGGAGAGCTCACTCAAATCCTGCCGGAAGGCGGAGGGCGAAAGATCACATCCGATATGAATGTTCCCTTTCTGGGCGCGATTCCCATGGATCCGGCTCTTGCCGAGGCCGGAGATTCCGGCCGGGTGTTTATCTATCACTTTTCGGAAACGCCAACCGGAAAAATCATGCAGGATATTATCGATCAGATTCAAAATATGAACTCAACAAAAAAACTGGATTCGTAAGGAGAAACAGCCATGAAAATCGCCATACCGTTAGCGGAAGGAAAACTGTCGATGCACTTCGGCCATTGCGCGAGCTTTGCGCTGGTGGACGTGGATCCGCAGACCAAAAAAATTATCAAACAGGAAGAAATAGCCGCCCCGCCTCATCAACCCGGGCTTTTGCCCCCGTGGCTGGCCGAACGGGGCGCGACCATGATTATTGCCGGCGGCATGGGGCAGCGGGCCCAGCAGCTTTTCACCCAGCAGGGCATTCAGGTGGTCGTGGGCGCGCCGGCCGAGACGCCGGAAAAAATCATTACAGATTATTTCGCGGGAACGCTGCAGATCGGAGAAAACGTCTGTGACCACTGAGCAACCACAGGCAGAGGCGGAAGGGATGTCCAATCAGAGGCGTGGGATGGAATTTTTTCATCCTGTACGCCGGAACTCATTTGGTTTGCCGCAAATAAAAGGAGGGGCAAAGTTATGGTGGAGACAGCATTGAAAATGGTGGAAAAAGTTGAAATTCTGACCCTGCAGGACAACTACATCGAGATGACGGCCATGGACAACAATGCCGTCGTCACACGGGCCGCCCCATTAAAAGACGGTGAAATCAAAGCCTCTATTGGCGCGGAGCACGGTTTTTCAGCGCTGGTCAAGATTACGGCGGAAGGCAAAACGCGCGCGATGCTTTTTGATTTCGGCTTCTCTGAAAACGGCGCGGCGCAAAACGCTGAAACCCTGGGCATCGATCTCACGGACGTAGAAGCCGCGGCGCTCTCGCACGGGCACAGCGACCATACCGGCGGCATGGCCAAGCTGGCGGCAATGACGGGCAGGACCGGCCTTCCGCTGGTTGTGCACCCGGCCGCTTTCCAGTCGCCGCGGTATCTTAAATTCAGCGAAGAATTCAAGATCTATTTTCCTCAATTCACGCGTGATATGGTCCGGCAGGCGGGCTTGTCCGTCATCGAAGCGGAGGGACCGCATCCAATGCTGGACGGAACCGTTCTCTTTCTGGGCGGCATTCCGCATACCACGGATTTTGAAAAAGGCTGGCCCCTCCCCCATTCCCAGAAAGACGGCAAGGAAAGCTGGGACGCCATCGAGGATGATTCCTCCATCGTCATGCACATAAAGGACAAGGGATTGGTCATCTTATCCGGCTGCGCGCACGCGGGAATTGTCAATACCGTTCAATACGCCGTTAAGACCACCGGCATTAGCAGGATTCACGCCGTCATGGGAGGATTCCATCTCTCCGGCCCGTTTTTCGAACCTCTGATCGACCGGACAACCCTGGAGCTTCAGAAGATGGCTCCAGCCTACATCATTCCCACGCACTGCACCGGACGAAAAGCGATCATGGAAATGGAAAAACAGATGCCGCAGCAGTTCATTTTGAATATGGCAGGAACAAAGCTGACATTTCAATAAAAATAAGGTAACGGGTGACAGGACAATGTCGCGTGGGGTTTTAGCCCCGCTAATTGTCATGGTGAGCCAGTCGAACCATGAGCGATGGGTGACAGGATAACATGCACCATCCACTATCCACCAAACCAAGGAGCTTTCATGACAAAAAAGGCTTTTCAGGATTATTACCCGGAGGATTTGAGCCACTGTTACGGCTGCGGCTCGCTCAATGAAAAAGGACTGCAAATCAAAAGTTTTTGGGACGGTGAAGAGGAGGCGGTCTGTATTTACACGCCCCGCGACCACCACACCGCCATTCCGGGTTTTGTTTACGGCGGGCTTATCGCCTCGCTTATCGACTGCCACGCCACCGGCACCGCGTCGGCGGCTCAATACCGCGCGGAGGGCCGGGAAATGGGCTCCGATCCGCCGATTCGATTCGTGACGGCGTCGCTGCATGTAGATTATCTGCTCCCCACACCGATTGGCGTTCCTCTTGAAGTCCGGGGGAAAGTGAAGATGATCAAAGGCCGCCGGGTTGTTGTTGAGGCGCGCTTGCTGGCCGAAGGAAAGGTCTGCGCGAAAGGCGAGGTCGTCGTCGTCCAGATGCCGGAAAACATGCGGCCGGGCAAATAGAAAATTGAACAATCAGACGATGGTAATGCTATGATGAATTATTCCGTCAAAACCTTTTATTTCAGCGCCACGGAAACGACAAAGAAAATTGTGGCCGCAACGGCCAGAAAGCTTGCGGAGAGCCTGGGCGAACAGGTGGCGGAAAATATTGATTTTACATTGCCGGATGCCAGAAGATCGCCTGCATCCTTTACGCCTCAAGACCTTGTGGTTGCCGGCATTCCTGTTTATGCGGGCCGAGTCCCAAATGTTTTATTGAAGTATCTCAATGAAACACAGGGGAACGGCGCGCTGGCCGTCGCCGTGGTGGTTTACGGCAACCGCCATTATGACGACGCACTCGTCGAGTGGCGGGATATTCTGGAATCAAGAGGTTTTAAGGTCATTGCCGCAGGCGCGTTCATCGGCGAGCATTCCTTTTCCAGAATCCTGGGGCAAAACCGTCCTGACCCACAGGACATGTCCCGGGCCGCGGAATTTGCCGGGCTGATTTATCGAAAACTTACGGCTTCTCCCGAAGCCCGGCAGACCGTAACCGTTTCCGGTAACAAACCTTACCGTCCCTATTACCGACCCAAAGATAAGGACGGCAATCCCGCCTCCATCCTCAAGGTTGTTCCCAAAACCGGCGACGACTGTATCCACTGCGGCCTCTGCGTCAGTCTTTGTCCTATGGGGTCCATTGATGCGGATGATGAATCCATCATAACGGGAATCTGCACCAAATGCTGCGCCTGCATAAAAAACTGCCCGGTGGAGGCAAAGTATTTTGACGACAAAAACTACCTTTGGCACAAGCAGGAATTGGAGGTTGCCTTTACTTCCCCACGACGGGAGCCGGCATGGTTTTTATAAACGTCCGGCTCGTTGATCTTGACCAATGCAATGGATTCCGCTATCTATTAACTGTTTTTCAAGATTTTTAAATCATTCAACAGAACCATTTGAAAATGTTTCAATGATTTCCAACAACAGGAGTACTTCATGGCAAACCGAAAGAGAATTATCGTGATCGGCGGATCGGCCGCCGGCCCCAAAGCGGCGGCCAAAGCCCGCCGGATCGACAACGACGCCGAAGTCATCATTCTGCAAAAAGACGCGGATCTTTCGATGGCGTCCTGCGGATACCCGTATTACGTCGGCGGCTTTTTCAACGACCGCAACCAGCTTTTGTGCACGCCGGCGGGCGTGGTGCGAAACCCCATGTTTTATCTGAACGCCAAGGACATCGAGGCGCGGGTCAATACCGAAGTCACGGCAATCGACCGGAAAAACAAAATCGTCTCGTGTAAGAATCTGGCAAACGGTGAAACAGGGACGCTGTCCTACGACAAACTCATCATCGCAACCGGCTCCGTTCCGCGGATGCCCCCGGTTCCAGGAGTGGATCTTCAGGGCATCACCACGCTGCAGTCGATGAAAGACGCGGATTTTCTGCGCAAGATTCGCGACGAAGGCAAAATCAAAAAAGCGGTTGTCGTCGGCGGAGGGCTGATCGGCATCGAGACCTGCGAAGCGCTGCAACTGGCTGGCATTGAAATCAACGTCATCGAGCTTCTGCCGCAGCTTCTGACCTTCCTGGACTGGGAACTGGCCAAGCTGGTGGAAAACCACGTGAAAAGCAAGGGCGCCAATGTCATCACAGACAACGGCATCGCCGCTTTTCTGGGTGAAGACGGAAAGCTCACGGGCGTCAAGCTGCAAAACGGGACGGAGCTGCCGTGCGAGCTGGCGGTTGTGGCCATCGGCGTACGCCCCAATGTCAAACTGGCCAAAGAAGCCGGACTGAAAATCGGCGAACTGGGCGGGGTTGACGTCAACGAGCATATGCAGACTTCCGATCCGGACATCTATGCCGTGGGTGACTGCGTGGAAACCACCAGCCGCATCACCGGCAAGAAAGTGCTGGCGCCTTACGGCGATCTGGCCAACCTTCAAGGACGTGTGGCGGGTGAAAACGCTGCTTCAGTCAACTGCGTGACGTTTCCGGGCACCATCCAGACAGGCATCTGCAAGGTGTTCGACTACGCGGCAGGATCCACGGGGCTTTCGGAAACAGCGGCCAAACGCCTGGGAATGGCCGACATCGTCACCGTCATCAACGCCAGTCCCGACAAGCCGGGCTTCATGGAAGGCAAGCTGCTGGTGACGAAGCTGATCGCGGATTCAAAGACCGGCCGTATTCTCGGCGCGCAATCCATCGGCCCCGGCAATGTCTCCAAACAGATTGCCCAGTGGGCAATGGCCATTCAGGGAAAGCTGACGGTTGAAGATCTCATCAACGCGGATTTGCCCTACGCTCCACCCTTCTCGCTGGCCATCGATCACTGCATCGCCACGGCGCACATTCTGCAAAACAAAATGAAGGGCCGGATGACGGGGATCAGTTGCAAGGACGTTTATGACAAGCTCAATGCCGGCGAAAAACCGTTTATCATTGATACGCGGGGTCCGGAGGAATTTGAAGAAGTGCGTCTGGGCATCGGCGAGACGCTGATTCCGCTGGGGGCTATCCGCAAACGTCTCGGAGAACTGCCCGAAGACAAAAACAAAGAAATCATCTGTTACTGTAAAATTTCACTGCGCGGTTACGAAGCAGCGCTGGCGCTGGAAGGCAACGGCTGGAAAAACGTGAAGGTCATGGAAGGCGGCATTATGGCGTGGCCGTATCCGCGGGAGAAATAAATGTCCGTAAAATCTGAAAATAATAAAGCCATCGCGGAGGATACCATACTCTTGGATGTTGTTTCCAACTGGCCGGCAACAGAAACAGCAATTAAAAAACACGACGAAAAGGCGGGAGTATGTTTGTGTTGCTCCTGCCTTTTCGACACCGTTGGAGACGTTGCCGTCCGTTTTTCTCTGGATAAGGACGCGTTTCTTCACGACCTGCAAAAAGCCGCCGGACAATCGCAAGAAAAAAACAAATCACTCAAAGGAGAGCTGGCATGAAACAATACGCCCTTTTTGTCTTCAACGGAGATCCGATGTGTTTTATCCATGTGCTGCTCAACGCGCTGGATATGAAAGCCAAGGGTCATGAAGTAAGAATTATTCTGGAGGGAGCTTCAGTCAAACTGATTCCCGAACTGGTCAAACCAGAAAATCCGCTGAACGGATTATGGAAGAAGAATTGTGAGGCCGGTCTTGTTGAAGGTGTCTGCAAGGCCTGTTCCAGTAAACTGGGGACTTTGGAAGCGGCGAATGAACAGGGCTTTAAGCTTCTTGACGATATGTCCGGCCATCCGGGCATCGCGACATACCGTGATCAGGGATATGAAATCATTACCTTCTGATCCAGGCTTGTTTTGTTCATGCGTAACGTGTAAATGGAAAAAACAATAAATTAAGAAGATCAAATAAGATGAACTTGTAAAAGGTAACCCAAACCGTCACCCCGGCGGATACCCTAAAGGGCACGAGTGCCGGGGTCCATAACCAACTGTAGTTACTGGATACCGGCTTTCGCCGGTAAGACAAAAAGAGCGCGCAATTGATTTTTTACGAGGACGTCAAATAAAGAAAGGAGGCAATAACGTATGGCAAAGGAAATCAAGGCCGGCTGCGCCAGACCCACCGGCGGACCGGTCGGAGAAAAACCGGTAGCGAAAAAAGAAACCCCCGAACAATCCTTCATCAAGGAGGTGAAAAGCATGGTAACCGTCGGCAAGAAGGCTCCGGATTTTACGGCGCCCGCGTACCACAAGGGCAAATTCGTCAACGTTCAACTCTCCGAGTTTCTCGGGAAATGGGTGATCCTGTGCTTTTACCCCGGCGATTTCACATTTGTCTGAGCCACCGAAATCTCCGCGGTCGCGGAGAAATATCCCGAATTCAAAAAACTGGGCGTTGAAGTTCTTTCCATGAGCGTGGACAGCGCCTTCGTCCACAAGATGTGGAACGACCATGAACTCTCCAAAATGGTCAAAGGCGGCGTGCCCTTCCCCATGCTCTCCGATGGAGGCGGAAAAGTGGGCAGCATCTTCGGCGTCTATCTGGAAGACGCGGGCGTGGAGGCCCGCGGCCGGTTCATCATCGATCCCGACGGCGTCATTCAGGGTTTTGAAGTCCTAACCCCGCCGGTGGGACGCAATGTAATGGAAAGCATCCGCCAGATTCAGGCGTTCCAGCACGTTCGCAAAACCAAGGGCGCGGAGGTGGCACCTTCCGGCTGGAGGCCCGGCAAAGCTACACTCAAACCCGGCCCCAATCTGGTGGGCAAAGTCTGGGAAGTCTGGAAAACCAAAATGGCGTTTGATGATTGATTCTCCTGACCAACCTATGAGCGGGCGGCTCCGGTCTTGAGCCGCCCGCCGCAAAAATCTCTCCGGGGAGGAAACATGCGACGAATTTCTCTGATATTCGCTTTGCTTTTCATCCTGGCGCCGGCGGCAGGCGTCAAAGCGGACGTCCAAGTGTCATCGCCTGAACGCGCGCAGGCCGCGCCCGATTTTACGTTGCCGGATCAGGACGGAAAAATGTGGAAACTCAGCGACACGCTGAAAGAATACCGCTCTGTGGTGCTCGCCTTTTATCCCAAAGACGACACCGGGGTTTGAATTCGCCAGTTTGTTGAGTTTCAACAAAACATAGAAAAATACGAAGCCAGAAAAGTTAAAATTTTAGGCCTCTCGAGGGATTCGGCCGACTCGCACCGCAAGTTCATTGCCAAACACGGCTTGAGCAAGATGACGCTGCTGGTGGACAAAAATGGTAAAATCGCCAAAACGTACGACGCGGATCACTGGATATTGCCCCTGTCCAAACGCGTTTATCTGATCGTCGATCCGAACCTGAACATCCTTTACAGGAAAGACATGGGCTTTGGCCTGCTGCCGGACCAGACGCAAACGCTGATTGCGGAAATCGACCGCATGATCAAGTAAAAAGACATTTCGGAACCGGACAACGGAGCGGTCCAAGAAAGACACGAAAGACCGTTACCCGGCTCCGGCAACTTCACTCCTGTTTGCTCCGGCGCTGATCAAAACGACGGCCATACAAAATACTGGCCATCGTCAGCCGAAGCATCTGGACGGTCCCGCCGGCCACACCCCACGCACGAGCGTCACGAAGCATCCGCTCCACCGGAAATTCCCGGCTGTAGCCGTAGCCCCCGAAGACCTGCATGGCTGCATTGGTCACCTCAATAACCATCTCATTGGCAAAACACTTGGCCATGGAAGCCTCGTAAACGGAAGGCAATCCCTGCCCCGCTCCCGCAGCGGCCCGGTAAACGAGAAGACGCGCCGCGTCGAGCTTCATTGCCATGTCCACGGTCATAAACTGGATCGCCTGGAACTCACAGATCGGCCGTCCAAACGCCTGACGCGTCTGGGCATAGGCAATGGCCTCGTTGAGGGCGCCTCCGGCAACCCCCAGACACATGGCTGCATTGCCGCACCGCTCGATGTCGAAGGTCAGCATCAGCTTATTGAATTCACCGGCCCTGATGACCAGATTTTTCTTGGGAACCCGCACATCCTCAAAAATCAGTTCGCAGGAAGGCATGCCTCGGAGGCCGAGAAAATCTTCCTGCTTGCCAAAGCTGAACCCGGGCAACCCTTTTTCGACCAGCAGACCGCCAATCCCCTTGTAACCGGGGATGTCTCCGAAGCGGGTGTAAACAAAGTAATGGCTTGCGTGCCCGCCGCCCGTGATAAAAACCTTTCGGCCGTTAAGGATGTAATGATCACCGTCATCAACGGCTTTTGTGCTCAAAGACGTCAGGTCCGAACCGGCTTCCGGCTCCGTCATGCAGACGGATACACTGAGATCTCCCTTGCACACCCCCGGAACAATGGTTTTTCTCTGCTCTTCGGTCCCGAACATATCGATGACTCGCACCGGTCCCACATTAGACTCGAAGATCGGTCCTGCGATGATGGGGCTGTATTTGGCCATTTCCTCAATTGCCAGCAGGGCATTGAGCGCCGGCTGTCCACCGCCGCCGTAGTCCGGTGAAAGCGTCATCCCCAGCAATCCCATCTTTCCATATTTTCCAAGCAGATCGGCCGGAAATTCCCCCGATCGGTCAATTTGCACCGCTCGTTCCTTCAGCTTCTCCCGTTCCCCCATAGTCTGAAGCGTTCGAATCAACATCTTTTGTTCATCATTCAATGAAAAATCCATTTACTATTCTCCTTTTATCTTGATCGCTCCATCAGCCGGATAAGCGCCCAAATATCCGGGCTGTTTAAACATACCCTTTGCCTTCATAAACCCGAATCATGCGGTGCGGGTCGAGAATTTCCCGAATCGCCTCCAGCTCCGCGGCTCTGGGCGGTTCCGTCTCGTGGACCTCCGGGGAGATTTTCAAATCCCAGCCGGTATTTTTCCGGATTTCCTCCACGGTGCAGCCCGGATGATAGCTTTCCAGGTAAGCTTCTTTAGTTTCCGCGTCAAAACGAAGAATGCCTTTATTCGTGATGATCACCCATGGACCGGTTGCGGAAGGCAATCCCCATCGTTCACGGGCGCCGGGACCGTTGAGATAGCCGGGGGTGGTAATAAAGTCGACTTTTTCGACAAGACGCCGGGGATCGTGCTGGACGATGATCAGCGTTCGCCTGGCCAGGGCCCCGATGGGATTGGCCCCGCCGCTTCCCGGCAACCGGCTGCGCGGGGAATCATAGGGACCGATGCAGGTCGTGTTCAGATTTCCATAACGATCCACCTGAGCACCGGACAGAAATCCCACGTCCACCCAACCACTCTGCAGAAACATGCCCATCACGTCGGTCAGCCCGCCGATCATGGCCGACCCGGGATTCAGGCACGCGTCGCCGACGGATAAGGCCGGACGTCCCGGTCTGGCGTCATAAACCCCCGATTCCTGCATCATCACCGCCCCGGGGGCATGGGTATGCTTGGCAATGTTGGCCGACATGGCGGGAAATCCCGTACCAACGACGACCACATCACCATCATGTATTTCTCTGGCGCCGCAACAGGCCATCAGTTCGGGCTTAATATAGTCCTTTGGATACTCAATCATTTATATTCACCTCCTCAGTAAGCATAACTGACCGGATAGCCATAATCGAATTTCGCCTGGAGTTTCCGGAACTGGGCATAGCCGAACCGATTGATGTAGTGCTGGATATAGGAAACCCGGTCTGGCACATCCATGATCCACTCCTGAAGAAACGCCCGAAAACCTTCTTCCGTATTGGATGCCTGCTGATACAGATAACCAAAACTGAAATCCAGATCGTAGAAACCGGGCGTGTAGCCCGGATGCGACGCGAAAGGCTCTTCCACAACAGCAACCACCTTGAAATCCGGAACGATCGTCCGGGAAGGGTCTTTCCCGATGACGTCCCGGCTGACGATGCGTTCGCAGGACACAATGACCTTCTGCGACGCGTTGGCGCCGTATTTGCAATCTCCGCCGATTCCCCACATCTGCGCGTTGCCTTCTTCGTCCGCCTGCTGGACATGAATAATTCCCACATCCGGTTTGAGGGCCGGCACGAGCAGGACGGAGGATCCGTCAAAGGGAGAGGAGATCATCCGGCATTTATCCTCTCCCATAAAGCCCTTCGCGTTCATGAGGTCCGTCCCCACCATGTCTTTGACGGGAATAAAGGGCATGCCCATCGCTCCCGCCATCAGCATCATGGGCAGCGACAGGTTGGTATATTCCTCCACCTCAATCTTGCGGGGAATGCATTTTTCCAGGGAACGCCGGTAACAGCGGGCTAAACCGTAAACGCCGAGAGAAATGAACGTGGAAATAAATCGTTTCACCGCCCCCGCCCCGATCAGCATATCGAAGTCATCCGAGGCGTTGCCGCGGGTAACCGTCAGTTCTTTTTTCCCCTGGCGGATCAGTTCGTGAACCGCCGAAAAAGGCGGGCGGCAGATATAGCCGCCGATATATAGAAAATCGCCGTCATGGACATGTTCGGCAATTGCTTTTTGCATGGTCATAACCTTATTCATGAAGGTCCTCCGTTGGTTTGAGGATTGTCCGGCCGGGATACGTCTTCCCGGCCGGACTGAATCTTTTCGTTGAAAAACGATTAAGGGTTTTGCGCGATTAGAGCCTTGATTTCCAGATACTCTTCCAGTCCGTATTTGCTGCGTTCGCGTCCGAGTCCGGACTGTTTATACCCTCCGGCCGGAGCATCGATGTCAAAGTCGGCCCCGTTGATGAAGACCTGGCCGCTTCGAATCTGACGCGCCACGGCTCTGGCTTTTTCAAGATCCGCCGACCAGACGGAGCCGGAAAGCCCGTAAACACTGTTGTTCGCGATGGCGATAGCTTCTTCCTCGGTCTGGTAGGGAATGATGCACAAAACAGGACCGAATATTTCCTCCTGCGCAATGATCATATCGGGTTTGACGTCTGCAAAGAGCGTCGGCTTGACAAAGAATCCCTTCGGAAGGTTTTCGGGGGTTTCTGGACCGCCGGTGACCAGTGTGGCGCCTTCGCGGATCCCGGCCCGGATATATTCGCGAACGGATTGACGCTGGGCATCATCCACCATTGGCCCCAGATAGACGCCGTCTGTAAAGGCATCTCCCATCACCATGGATTCGACGATGGCTTTTGCCATTTCGACGATTTCTTTCTGTTTGTGCGCCGGGACAATCATGCGGGACAGGGCAATGCAGGTTTGTCCGGAATTCAAAAAGCAGTTGTACACTCCTTTTGTCACCGCCATGGAAATATCCGCGTCTTCGAGCAGGACATTGGGGGACTTCCCGCCAAGCTCGAGCGTAACCCGCTTGATCGTTGTGGCGGCAGCCTGGGCCACGGCAATGCCGGACTTCGTGGAACCAGTGAGAGACACCATGTCCACATCAGGATGAGACGACAGAGCGTAGCCCACTTTCGATCCGGCCCCGGGAACCAGGTTGAAGACTCCTGAAGGCACGCCGATTTCCTGCATGATCTCCGTAAATATATAGGCATTCAGCGGAGCCAGCTGGCTGGGTTTCGCCACCATGGTACAGCCCGCGGCAAGCGCCGGCGCCACTTTGCCTACGAGTTGGTGCAGAGGATAATTCCAAGGCGTAATGAAACCGCAAACGCCGATCGGTTCTTTCACGATTTCCGTTCGCCCCATCGGGTAAGAGAATTGATAGTTTTCCAGAATCGGAACGAAGCTGCTGAGCGTGGCAACGGGCAGGCCGGCCTGAATCATTCGGGACCAAGCGGACGGCATGCCCATCTCCCGGGAAATCGTATCGCCGATTTCGTTCTGGCGAGCGGCGATAGCCTCGGCAAGTTTTGCAATCAGTTTGCTCCGATCGCCGACGCTGGTTTTGGACCAGGAGGGAAAGGCCTGCAGAGCCGCCTTGACGGCTTTATCGACATCCTGTTCGTTGCCCAGTGGCACGGAGGCAATCGCTTCCTCCGTACAGGGGTTGATCACATCGACTTTATCCTTACCGGCGGGGGAAACCCACTGGCCATTGATATAAATTTTATCGTATGTCTTCATGCGTTGCCTCCTTCGTAAACGGATTGAATCCAACGGGTCAGTTCCTCTTCCGATGGTTTTTTGGATGCCAGGAGATACCATGTGCCCGATGTCGTGTGGCGAATGATTTCCTCCGTATCGGAAAGCTTCAGCCCCATGTCTTTCAACGGTGGAATTCCGCAATCCTTGTAAAAGGATTGAATGGCGATTTTGATCGCTGCCCCGATCTCCGCAACGGATTTTCCGGCAGGATCGATTTTGAACAAAGACGCCAACTTGTTGAGTTTCTGGGGAATGAGTTCAGCCATAAACTCGATGTTGTAAGGAAGAATGGAGGCGCATAAAAAACCGTGATTATGAATACTGCAAACCTCTCCCATGGCATGACCCAGGCAATGCCCCATGCTCAGTCCACCACCGGCGCCCAGAATGGACATAAAAGCGGCATAGGACATATCCGTCCTTGCCTTAATGTCTTTCCCGTTCTTCATGGCAGGCAGAAGACTCTCCAGCACCAGTTCGATGGCGGTAAAGGCAAAAGAATCCCGCATGGGCGACGGAGTAAAAATCGCCAGGCCGCCCATAAGACCTTCCATGGCGTGCGCAAAAGCGTCCAATCCAGTAGAAGCGGTAACGTTCACGGGCAGGCCCACAGTCAGAGCCGGGTCGATGAGAGCCATTGTGGGCACCAGGTCTGGCGCCATGACCGAAACCTTCAGTTTCGCTTCGTGATCGGTAACAACCGCCGACGGGGATATTTCACTGCCGGTTCCGGCGGTTGTGGGCAGGGCAAAAAAAGGTTTGAGCGGATTTTCAAAAGGGAATACCTTGAGGCCGTTGAGGTTGATGGCATGGTCGCGAAGCGTTCCGGGGTTGGATAGATTCGCGTTGACAGCTTTGGCTGTGTCGATGGAGCTGCCGCCACCCACGGCGACAAAGACATCCGGCTTGATCTCTCGCGCCAAGGCCGTGCACTGATCGATGACTTCCATGGGCGGATCCGGCAACACCCCGTTGAAAGGCGTTACCTTCAGGCCTGCCGCTTCCATGTCCTCGATGAGCGGCGCGACAAGCCCCGCACCTTCCACACCTTTATCAAAGACACACAGAACGCGTTTTACGCCGGTCAGCTTGACATTTTCCCCCAACTGCCTGGAGCACCCTTCTCCGATGATCATTTTTGTAGGCAATTCAAATCTATAGTCCATGATTCCTCCTTTTTGGTGTTCATTTACTACATTTCAAATGCATCTCCTCCACGTCCATCGTTGCTTTTGTCACCTAATATACTGACCGCTGCATGTCGTAAATTCTATTCTCTGGCACGCACCCCTCCTTTCTTCATGAGGCATGGTTTCACCTCAACAAACTGCATAATTTACGGACAACTTTTCTCCAATCGTTCAAATATCGACTATATAGATTGTATATATATTTTTTTTATATACTGTCAAGTATTTTTTCTCCTCATCAACTAAAGGTCAATACCTTAATATTCTTGGCGTTCTGTGCTTGGCAACCATCATCGGCCATAAAAAATAAATATCGAAACAGAAGATAATTCTTCCGGTTGATGCTGAAAATGCTGGATATGAAAATGAGCGGCAAGCTTTTGGATGGCGATTCTGACTTTTGCGAAGATGTTTCCCGGGGAACGAGTCGTTTCCCCACCGATCGAGGCGCTTCAGCCGCGCCGCCCAGCGGCGCATCAAGCAGATCCTCGCAGGGGTCATCCACAAAGGCTTCAGATGGTCTACCGCCATCGCCACCGTATGACTTTCTTCCGTCTTTCTTTTGCATCGCTTGCTCCCGGGCTTGTGGAAGCGCACTGAACCGTTTTTTTGAAGCATTTTACCAGTTCGCCTGCGCAAATACAAACGGGCAGCTGTCGTCGTGACGATCGTCAGCAGCCCGCCCGAATGAATTCTCCGGACCCGGGAAATGGATTCCTGCAATGATCAAATCATCCTTAATCACTGCAAATCCTGTTTTGCTTTTGTTCAATTCAATGCTATGAAAACGACGGCTTCCGCTGAAGGGTGGAGCACGGTAAGGAATGCCGGAGGATAGCGCCATGGTAAAAGTCACAGAGGAAATCAAAGAAAGTTTGAAAGGAACAAAAATCGCGTTTCTTGCGACGGCGTCAAAGGACGGAATTCCCAATGCGATCCCGATCGGCGCGTTCAAATTCCTGGACGATGAAACGCTTCTGATCTCCGATCAGTACTTTAACAAAACCCTGAAGAACCTTCAGGAGAATCCAAAAATCTCCCTCGTCTGGTGGGGAGAAAAAAACGGCTTTCAAGTCAAGGCCGACATCACGATCCACACGGAAGGAGAAATCTTCCGGCGGAATGTCGAGTGGGTCCGCGGCATCAAAGAGACGCTCCGCCCCAAATCCGCCATCGTGGGAAAGATAACTGACGTTTATCTTATCAAAAGCGGCCCTGACGCAGGGAAAAAGATACTGTAAGCGCCGACGCCGGGGAAAAAAGCCCCCTTTACGGATAGAGAAGAATATGATAAAGGAGTTGTAAAATGGCAGACGAACAAAAGAGCGACGAGCAAATCAAACAGGAAATGATCGATCTGCTCATGGAAAAAATCACGGGCGGTCTTTCCGAAAAGGTTGTGGATTACGGAAACAACCCCAGAAATTACGGCAGCCTCGACAAACCCGACGGCTACGCCAAAATCAAAGGCCCCTGCGGCGACACGATGGAAATGTTTCTCAAGATTCGAAACGATAAAATCGACAATATTTCCTACACGACGGACGGCTGCATGACATCCCATGCCGCGGGCACGGCCGCCACGGTCATGGCCAGGGGGAAAATGGTCCGGGAGTGTCTGAAAATCAATCAGAGCTCCATCCTGGAGCACCTGGGCGGCATGCCTGAAGATTCGGAGCATTGCGCCCTGCTGGCCGCCAACACGTTTCACAAAGCCCTGCGGGACTACGCCGTCGGAAAGAAAAAATGATTCTTTACTCCCTTCGGCAAACAGGAGAATCATGACCCGCAAAGCCCGACAGATGGTCGAATGGTTCGAGTATTATACGGCGCGCTACCGCGACGCGAAAGGTTTGCTGACTCCCGCGCTGGAGCTCAAGTATCGCCACAGCCAGCGCGTCGCGGAGAACACCCGCCTGATCGCCCGTGGCCTGAAAAAGGAAATGATCATCCGGGGCGGTGAAACATCTACCCCAAAGAGCTGGAAGCCGCTCTGAAATCGGAGGGGAAAATCTGACCGGAACCGGTCGTGGATAGCGCGAACAGGAATTATTAAATCATTGAGGAGGCGATTATGAAAATAGCATCGATTGAGCTTTATCATGTACAGATTCCCCTGAAAGAAACCTTCTGGCCCACGTGGATCCCCGGCTATCCGCAGACGCACAACGGATTTACTCTGATCAAGCTGGTCACGGACGACGGAATTGAAGGATATTCCGCAGGCTCCGCCCTGGGACTCGAGCGGGATGGCCTGGGCGATCTCATCGGCGGGTATCTGCTGGGCGCGGACCCGACCGACATCGAATCGGTGCAGGCATTGCTCAAGCAGGCCGGCATCCTGGGATGGAGAAATTTCTGGATCGAGCCGGCGTGCTGGGACATCATCGGCAAAAGTAAGGGAAAGCCGGTTTATGAACTTCTGGGCGGTGAGAAACGGCCCATCGAAGTGTACTGTTCCACGGGAGAAATGCACGAACCGGAAAAGAGAGTGGAAGAGCTCCTGGCCATGAAAGAGCGTGGTTTTAAAACGGCAAAACTGCGGGTAAAAAACAAGGAATTGAAGGACGACATCCGGCATATCGAGGTCATCCGGAAAGGCGTGGGAGACCGCTTGGTTTTAGGCGTGGATGCCAACCAGGGCTGGCTGGTGACGATTGTGGATAAAATTCCCGCGTGGGACCTGAAGCGCGCAACGGCCTTTGCGGAGGTCTGCGCCGCGAACGGCATCTCCTGGCTGGAAGAGCCGCTGGATTCGCGGGACTACGACGGCAATGCCGCCCTGAAGAAAATCTCCAAAGTCAGAATCTCCGGCGCCGAGCTGAACTACGGCTGGGATGAAATCAAGATCATGTTCGAAAAAGACTGCTTCCATATCTATCAGCCGGACGCAACGTTTGCCGGAGGAATTGCCCAAGTAAAAAAAGTGATTGACGCCAGCCATGCTCATCAACGGGAGTACTCTCCGCATACCTGGACCAATGGAATCGGTTTTTACATCAACTGGAACCTCGTGCTCGCCGATAAAGGCAATACCCTTCCCCTAGAATACCCCCTGGAGGAGCCATCCTGGGTACCGGAACAGAGAGAAGGAATCATCGACCCGATCCTCCCAGACAAAAACGCGATGCTCGCGCCGTTCACGAAGCCGGGCCTGGGATTTGAGATTGACCGGAAGAAGCTGAACAAATACGGAAAGCGGTTTTTTAAGCTGACGGAGCTGCGGCAGAAAATCAAAGTGATCCGGCAAAAAGGCCTGAAGACCGCACTGGCGCTGAAGAATAGAAAAGAATCCCAGTAGCCCGTAAATTGCTCCGGAAGATCGGTTATGAAAAAGCCCCTGAAGATCGCGGTCATCATTCTTACCGTCGTTCCCGTCGTGATCGTCGCCGTCAGTATGCTGATCAAGACCTTTCTGACGGAAGAGGGGCTTCGGCCCTCGTTACAGAAACGGTAGAAAAGTCGCTCGAGCGCAAGACCAGCTTCGGCGCTATTCAGGTAAGCCTTTTTCGCGGCATCGTCGTCCGGGATTTTGAAATCCGCGAACAGGACGCCGAATCCGTACGAAAGCCGTAGGCAGGAAGGTCTCGGAAGGCCTGCAGAAAAAGGCCGGCGAGGAGCTTCGCTATATTATGCTGAAAGACCGGAAACCTGTCGCCGCGGGCGATGAGGACAAAAACGCTAACCGCAAAAGCGTGATCCGTGATCTCTTCGGAAGATGAAATCCGGCAATGGCCGCTCCAAGGATACCGTTTGAGCAACGGCCCGTAAAGATTTCATCTCAATCTTCCGGGAGTAGCCGCCAGGATTGCGCCGATCTCGATGGTCGCATACCGTCCCTTTTTGAAGCTTCCGGTGTTGACGACCAGGGTGTTTTGAAAACGTTCAACGCCGTGCGCCTCGTGAATATGCCCGCAGAGGCAAAGACTGACCGGATGGGTTGAAAGAAACGCCTGCACGCTGCGGCTCCCCCCGCGCAATCCGAAAAAAGACCGGTCCCGAACGGAACGCGGCGGAGCGTGGGAAATCACAACCAGCCGGGAAGCCTGCCGGATTTGCTCATATCCTGTTTTTAAAATCCGGGCGATTTCTTCTTCCGAATACACCGTGGCAGTGGGCAACGGTGTCGGCGACGACCCGCCGACGCCGAAGAATCCTGTCCCATCCAGAATCCGGCCCCTGCCGTGCAGAGAAAAACCTTTTTCTTCGAGAAAGTCGCCGACTTCCTTCCGATCCCAGTTGCCATGGACAGCGAGAATCTGTTTTGAATGCTGCTCCAGACACCCAAGAACATCCTCCGCCTCGGTCCGCGTTTTGGTGTGCGTGATGTCGCCGGAAATGACCACTGCGTCAGCCTCGCGGATGAGATGGGCGGCTTTTTCAATAGACCCGATTGCACCGTGAATGTCACTGATTGCAAATATCTTCATTTTCATCGTTTCCTGATGTCAGGACAGGGTCGGAAACCGGCTTGAATCCCGCTTCAGCGGGACGAGCGTTCATTATCCGCAACTTACTGCGATATAATGACGTTCACTTCATACCTCAACAGCTTGCTGCGAGGTGGTTGATTCGGCGCAGAATCGCGCCGGACGGCACTGGAATGTGCCGGTGGGGAAGGGGGGATCCGCTGAAGATTAATCGGGAATCACTTTAAAAACTTCATCTCCGGGTCGCACGCGATCCGAGACCTTCAGGCCGATGGAATCGCCCGCCACGGCTTTCTGCACCGGCTTGTTATCCACTTCCATGGACTGAATCACGTCGGTAAATTCCGTTGTGTGGCCGGAAAATTTGATGCTGTCGCCAATCGACAATTCGCCCTCCGAAAGATGAACCGCCGCCACCGAAGGCTTCGCAAAAAACTTGAGCACTTCGCCGATCTTTTTTTCTGCCATTACGACTCCTCCTTTGCGATAGTGGTCAATCAATACCTTGATTGATTTCAAAAAACAACCACAAAAAAAGGCAGGGGGCGCGCCCTGCCTTTGATGATCTGATTTTATTGGCTATTCGGCCTTTTTCTCCTTCTTCTTCGGCTTTGCCTTCTCTTTCCTGCTCCCATCCGGAATATATTCCAGAATAGAAACCGGCGCGTTGTCGCCAAAACGGTAGCCGACTTTGACGATCCGGGTGTAGCCGCCCGCGCGATTGCGGAAGCGTTCGGCCAGCTCGCCGAAAAGCTTGGCGACCATCTCTTTGTCCCGAACCACCGACAGCGCCTGCCGGCGCGCATGCAGATCGCCTCTTTTCCCCAGCGTAATCATTCGATCCGCCAGTTTGCGCACTTCCTTGGCTGTCGCATCGGTTGTCCGGATGCTTTCATGTTTGATGATCGATGTCACCATATTGCGAAACATGGCTTCCCGATGGCTGGATGTTCGTCCCAGTTTTCTGCCCGCCTTACCGTGATACATGGCTACATTATCCTTTCCTGACCGTCTTCCAATGATTTATCCAACGCCATCTTTCGCCGCCGGCTGGGTTCCGGTCGCTTTGCTTTTTTAAGCATTTTCCTCCGACTTCATGCCAAAAACCAAGCCGTATTCGTTGAGAATATCCTTGATTTCACTTAAGGACTTGCGTCCGAAATTCTTGGTTTTAAGCATTTCCGCTTCGGTCCTCTGGACCAGCTCCCCGATCGTGTTGATGCCCGCGTTTTTCAGGCAGTTGGCCGAACGAACGGAAAGCTCCAGATCTTCAACCGAGCGCATGAGAATTTCATTGATGTCGCCTTTTCCGTCCTCATCCTGCTCCGGAGCGATATCTTCTTCGACTTCCTCAAAATTGATAAACACATCCAGCTGCTGTTTGAGGATCTTGGCCGAATAAGCGATGGCGTCGGCCGGATTCAGGCTTCCGTCCGTCCAAACCTCCAGCACCAGTTTGTCGTAATCCGTAATCTGACCGACGCGGGCGTGTGACACCACATAGTTGACTTTTCGGATCGGCGAAAAGACGGCGTCTACATTGATGGTTCCTTCCGGCTGATCGGGTTCCATCTCTTTTTTCGCAGCGATGTATCCCTTGCCCATTTTCACGACCATTTCCGCTTTCAGCGAACCGTCGCCGGACAGCGTGGCGATGTAATGGTCGGGATTCAACACATCAATCGTTCCGTCGGTAATAATATCGGCGGCCGTAATCACGGCGGCGCCGGTCACGTTGAGTTTTACGACTTTCGTGTCCGCCGCGCCCAGTTTGAAACGGACGCCTTTCAGATTCAAGATCACGTCCGTGATGTCTTCCTTGACACCGGGGATTGTGGAAAACTCGTGCAAAACACCGTCGATTTTAACGGAAGTAATGGCCGCTCCCTGGATGGACGACAACAAAACCCTTCTCAACGCGTTTCCCAGTGTTATGCCAAACCCTCTTTCCAGAGGTTGAATGGTAAATTCTCCGTAGATCCGTGTATGCGTGGTTTCATCGACATCTACACGCTTGGGACGAATTAAACTCGACCAGTTTCTCTGCATAATCAAACCCACCCTTAAGCTGGTTCATTCAATATGTTGGTTGCTTACTTGGAGTAAAGTTCCACGACAAGCTGTTCCTGCATCGGCATCGTCAGATCTTCGCGAACCGGGAGCATCGTGACGGTCGCTTTAAAGTGATCTTTATCCAATCCCAGCCAATGCGGCACACCGCGCCGGGCAACGGTTTCCATGGCTTCCAGAATCCGGCTGATCTTCCGGGAGCCTTCTTTAATCGTAACTTCATCGCCTGCCTTGAGCAGGTACGACGGGATGTTGACGGCTTTGCCGTTCACCAGAAAATGACCGTGGCTGATCAGCTGCCGCGCCTCGATTCGTGAATTGGCAAACCCCAGGCGGAAAACCATGTTGTCCAGCCTGCGCTCCAGAAGGACCAGCAAATTGGTGCCGGTAATACCCTTCTGGCGATCCGCCTTTTCATAGTATCCGTGGAACTGCTTCTCCAGAAGTCCGTACATTCTTTTGAGCTTCTGCTTTTCGCGCAGCTGGGTGCCGTAGTCCGACTGCTGTCTCTTGTGGGACTGACCGTGGTCTCCCGGCGCGTAGCCTCTTCGTTCAAAAGAACATTTTTCTGAATAACACCGGTCGCCCTTCAAAAAAAGCTTTACGCCTTCCCGACGGCACAAACGACATGAGGAATCCGTATATCTTGCCAAAAAAAGCCTCCCTTGTACTCTTTCTCAAGTATCCTTGGAATATTTTATATTACACGCGGCGCCGCTTCGGCGGCCTGCAGCCATTGTGCGGGACAGGCGTAACGTCGCGTATCATTGTAATGGTCAATCCGGCCAGCTGCAGAGACCTAAGCGCCGATTCCCGTCCGGCGCCCGGACCCTTGATATAAACCTGGACGCGACGCATGCCCTGATCCCTGGCTTTGCGCACCGCGTCTTCCGCAGCCATCTGCGCGGCGAAAGGCGTGCTCTTGCGCGAGCCCTTGAATCCCTGCAAACCAGCGGACGACCAGGAGATCACGTTGCCCAACATGTCCGTAATCGTAATAATCGTGTTATTGAAAGTGGATTGAATATGTGCAACCCCTTCCGTAATATTTTTCTTTTCTTTTTTCTTGCCTGTTTTCCTGACTGTTTTCGCCATTTTCCCTCCGGTCGAAAATGTTTTCAGCTATTTTTTCTTGCCCGCGATTGCCCGTCTCGGACCTTTTCTCGTTCGTCCGTTGGTATGCGTTCTCTGCCCCCGAACCGGCAGCCCTTTGCGATGACGCAGGCCGCGGTAAGCGCCGATGTCCATCAGGCGCTTGATCGACATGGAAACCTCGCGGCGCATATCCCCTTCGACCTTCCCCTCCTTGTCGATAATACTTCGAATGGCCGAAATTTCGGAGTCCGCCAGCTGGTCGGTCTTGGTGTCCGGACTGACGCCCGATTCTTTCAGAATCTGCATCGCCCGGGTTTTGCCGATGCCGTAAATGTACGTTAAGGCAACTTCCATTCTCTTGTTTTTCGGTAAATCAACACCTGAAATTCGTGCCACCTATAACCTCCTGAAATGATAGATCCTAGCCCTGGCGCTGCTTATGTTTGGGGTTTTCACAAATCACGCGCAAAACACCCTTGCGTTTGACAATCTTGCACTTCTCGCATATCTTTTTCACTGACGATCGCACTTTCACGACTCCCGCTCCTTCTTCCCGACAAATGATGCCTTTACTTCGTTCTGTACGTGATCCGGCCCCGGGTCAGATCATAAGGAGAAAGCTCCACCGTGACTTTGTCCCCGGGCAATATTTTGATAAAATGCATGCGCATTTTGCCGGATATGTGCGCCAGAACCTTATGTCCGTTTTCCAGCTCCACCCGAAACATGGCATTCGGCAATGGTTCCAGAACCCGGCCTTCAACTTCTATTGCTTCCTCTTTGGCCATACATTTTTCAACCGCCGGTTAAATAAAAATAATTAATTCAGTCTGCTCAGTATCTCCGGTCCGTTGTCCGTAATGGCCACGGAATGCTCGAAATGGGCAGACAAGCTGCCATCCTCCGTAATCACCGTCCATCCGTCCCGCAAAATCTTTACCCGATACCCGCCCGCGTTGACCATCGGCTCGATGGCGAGAACCATTCCCGTCTGCAGCTCGATTCCCCGTCCTTTTTTCCCGAAATTCGGAATCTGGGGGTCTTCGTGCATATTTCTGCCGATGCCGTGTCCGACAAAATCCCGAACAACCGAATATCCGGCGGATTCCGCCGTTGTCTGAACCGCCGCCGAGATATCTCCAAGGCGGTTTCCGGCACAGGCCTGGTCAATCGCCGCGTATAAACTCCGTTCGGTTACCCGCATCAACCGCGCCGCCTCTTCGCTCACCCTGCCTACGGGAAGCGTAATCGCCGCATCCCCGTAAAAGCCCTGATAATAAACGCCAAAGTCCAATCCGATAATGTCGCCTTCTTTCAAGACCCGGTTAGACGGCATTCCGTGAACAACTTCTTCGTTGACCGACGCGCACAGGGAATACGGATATCCCCGATACCCCTTGAATGCCGGTTTGGCACCCCGCTTCTGCGCAGTTTCTTCGGCAATTTTGTCCAATTCCCGGGTAGTCACGCCCGGCTTTATTCTTTCCCGAAGGACGTTCAGGGTTTCCGCTACAATCCGGCTGCTCGCTTGGACCTTGTCGATCTCATCCGGCTGCTTCAGAATGACCATGAGCTCCTGCTTTCAATGTCCGCCTACCGTCTGCGCGCCATGTGTCCTTTTTTCATGAACCCTTCATACTGGCGGGTCAGCAAATGCGATTCGATCTGACTTGCCGTGTCCATGGCCACGCCGACGACAATCAACAAAGAGGTGCCGCCGAAATAGAAAGGCGTGTTCAGCTGAGAGATCAGCACACTGGGCAGCACGCAGATGATGGAAACATAAACCGCCCCGCTGAAGGTAAGCCTTTCCAGAATTTCTTCGATAAATTCGGCGGTTTTCTTTCCCGGACGGATTCCCGGAACATACCCGCCGAATTTTTTCATGTTTTCCGCCATATCGTCCGGTTTGATCGTCACGGCCGTGTAAAAGAAACAGAAGAAGAAAATCAACCCGACAAAAAGGATTTCATAGCCGAATCTCCCGGGCATCAGGTAACCCGAAATTGTTTTCATCAGACCGGCCGGCGCAAAGTTGGCGATGGTCGCCGGAAACATAATCACCGACGACGCAAAGATCGGCGGAATGACGCCCGCGGAATTGATTTTCAGCGGCAGGTGGGTTGTCTGTCCGCCGTACATCTTCCGGCCCACAATTCTCTTGGCGTACTGGACCGGAATGCGTCTTTGCGCGGCTTCCACGTAAACAATCGCTCCGATCACGGCGATCATGAACAGCACCAGCAGCACCAGCAGGAGAAAATGCAGTTCACCGGACGAATACAGGCGCCAGGTATTGCTGACGGCCCCGGGCAGATTGCAGATAATGCCGGCAAAAATAATCAGCGAAATGCCGTTGCCGATCCCCTTTTCCGTAATGGTCTCTCCCAGCCACATCAGAAACGACGTTCCGGACGTCAGGGTTATAATTGTCATCAGGAGAAACCCCCAGCCGGCATGAAGCACAATAGGGGCGCCCGTCGGGCTGGCCATATGCTGCAATCCCCAGGCGATGCCGAATCCCTGAATGATGCTCAGCCCCACTGTGCCGTAGCGGGTGTACTGGGTGATTTTACGACGGCCGTTTTCACCCTCCTTGGAGAGTTTTTCCAAGTGCGGGATGGCCACCGTCAGCAAGTTAATGATAATGGACGAGGTAATATAGGGCATGATCCCCAGAGCAAAAATGGAAAAAGTGCTCAACGCGCCGCCGGCAAACAAATCCATCAATCCCAGCATGGACCCGCGCGCCTGCTCGAAAAAAGCCAAAAGCGCCGTATTGTCGATGCCGGGCGTCGGAATAAAGACGCCGACGCGGTACACCGCCAGAAGAAGAAGCGTAAACAGAATTCTTCTCTGCAGTTCGGGTATTTTGGAAACGCCGCCCAGTCCCTCTAACAAATCAGATTACCTCTTCAATCGATCCGCCCGCCGCGGTGATTTTGGCTTTCGCGGCCGCGCTGATTTTTGCCATTTTCACAGTCACGGGAAAATCGATGTTTCCCTTGGCCAAAAGCTTGATTCCGGCGCTCTTTTTCTTGACCAGGCCGCTTTTCAGAATGGCCTCTTCATCAATCACGGCGCCCTTCTCAAACTTGCGGCACAAATCCATGACGTTCACGCCGACATAGCTTTCCCGGAAGGGATTACGGAAGCCTCTCTTCGGAAGCCTGCGGGACATGGGCATCTGACCGCCTTCAAATCCATCCCGCACATGGCCTCCGGAGCGGGATTTCTGTCCCTTGTGTCCTTTACCGGACGTCCCCCCGAGGCCGGACGCGTCGCCGCGACCGACTCTTTTTCTCTTTTTGGTTGCCCCCAGGGGCGCTTTCAGAGAGCTTAAATCCATAGCCCTACTCCTTTGACTCTTCTACAGAAACCAGGTGGATGACTTTGTGAATCATACCACGAATCTCCGGGGTATCGGCCAGAGTCACGGTCTTGTTTACCTTGGTCAGCCCCAGGCCGCGCATGATTTTTCTCTGCTTTTCCGGCCGTGCGATGACGCTTTTCACCATTTTCACTTTCAATATTTTAACCACTGTATCAACACCCTCGTCATATTCTTTACTTGCCCCGCCGCGCGGAAATTTCCGCCGGATCCTTCAACTGACAAAGCCCGTCAACGGTCGCTTTGACCAGGTTGTGCGGATTATGCGAGCCCAGACATTTGGTCAGAATATTGTGAACGCCGGCCACTTCCAGAACGGCTCTCACCGCGCCGCCGGCAATCAATCCGGTCCCTTCCGACGCCGGTTTCAGCAGCACTTTTCCCGCGCCGAATTTTCCCAGAACCTCATAAGGAATCGTTTTGTTGGCCACCGCGACTTTGACCATGTTTTTCTTGGCCATTTCCATTCCCTTACGGATCGCCTCGGGAACTTCGTGGGCTTTTCCCAGTCCTGCGCCGACCATTCCCTGGCCGTCGCCGACCACCACGATCGCACTGAAACGAAAACGCCTTCCTCCCTTGACGACCTTTGCCGTGCGGTTAATGGCAATGACCCGGTCCAGGAGCTCCACTTCTTTCATGTCTCGTGTATCGATGGATTCTTCTCTGATCATGAGTTCCGTTCACAAAAGTAATTAAAATGTAAGGCCGCTTTCCCGCGCCGCATCGGCCAGGGCTTTTACGCGTCCATGATAGAGAAACCGTCCTCTGTCAAAAACGATTTTCTCCACTCCCAGCGTCCGCAGGCGCGCCGCAATCAGCTTGCCCACCTCCCGGGCCACATCCACTTTCCTGATCCCCTTGTGCTTTCCGGCCAATTCCTTGCTCAGCGTGGAAGCCGTCGCAATCGTTGTGCCCTGCGCATCGTTGATCACTTGTGCATAAATGTGTTTGTCCGACCGGAAAACCGAAAGGCGGGGCCTTTCTGCGGTTCCCGTCAGTTTGCCCCTGACTCTCTTTTCCCTTTTCTTTCTTACTTTAAGCGTCTTTTTGGAAGCCAATGTTCCACCTCTTTTTTGCTGTGTTTCCCGAAACTATTATTTGGCGCCGGCCGCCTTGCCGGCTTTCCGGCGAATATATTCTCCGGCGTATTTAATGCCCTTCCCCTTGTAAGGTTCCGGCTTCTTCAACGCGCGAATCTCCGACGCGACGCGGCCCACCAGCTCTTTGTCGATTCCGGAAACGACAAGGTTGACCTGCTTGTCGATCCTGACCTCAATGCCTTTGGGAATGCCGTATTCGACCGGGCTGGAAAACCCGAGGATCAGTTTCAGATTCGAACCGGCGATTTCCGCGCGGTAACCGACGCCGGAAATTTCCAGCGCTTTCTCAAAACCGGCGCTGACGCCGGCCACCATGTTGTTGACCAGGCTACGGGCCAGGCCATGATAAGACCGGGCAAGGCGATCATCGGATTTTCTCTCAATGATCAGCTGATTTTCTTTTACCGCCATTGCAATGCCCTCCGGCAATGTTGACGACAAAGTCCCCTTGGGCCCCTCCACTTTGACGACATTTCCGCTCTGGCTGATCTTCACACTGCTCGGAAACGCAATTGGTTTTTTACCTACTCTCGACATGAATCAGAACTCCCGTTTACCCCTCTGTATTGGAACTACCAAACCTTGCAAAGCACTTCGCCGCCGACATTCGATTCTCTGGCTTCCTGGTCGGTCATGACGCCGCGGGACGTGGAAAGAATCGAAATGCCGAAGCCGTTGAGCACCTTGGGAATCTTGCCGGCCGAAACGTACACCCGGCGGCCGGGCTTGCTGACTCTTTGAAGATCGGTAATGACCGTATGTTTGGCGTCCGGATATTTGAGCGTAATCTTGAGCATTACGCGGCCGTCTTCATCTTTGACCGTCTCATAATGATGGATATATCCGGCCACTTTCAGGACTCTGGCGATATTCATATTCATCTGCGACATATAAACGCTGACATTCTTGAAACGGGCTTTATTCCCGTTACGTATCCGGGTCAGCATATCGGCAATAGGATCCGTCATCCCCATGCTTATTCTCCTTACACAATGGTTACCAACTTGATTTGATCACGCCGGGAAGCTCACCCTGCAGGGACAGTTTCCTCAGGCAGATTCTGCACATTTCGAATTTTCTATAATACGCCCGGGGCCTGCCGCAAATCTGACAGCGATTGTATTCCCGAACCGCAAATTTCGGTTTTCTTTTTGCCTTTGCGATTAATGACTTTTTTGCCACGCTACAATTCCTCCGGAGCTTCCTGTTTTAATTCTTGAAGGGCACGCCCATCAGTTTCAGCAGAACGCGGGCTTCTTCGTCCGTCCGGGCCGACGTCACGATGGTAATATTCATCCCCTTGACCTTTTCGATTTTGTCATACTCGATTTCCGGAAAAATAATCTGCTCGTGCAGGCCGATGGAATAGTTGCCCCGGCCGTCAAAGGCGCTGGCCGATATCCCCCGGAAATCACGGACTTTCGGCAGGGCAACGTTCACCAGCCGATCGAAAAACTCGTACATCATGTCTTTTCTCAGCGTCACCGAGCAGCCGATCGGCATGCCCTGGCGGAGTTTGAAGGTCGCGATAGATTTCTTTGCTTTGGTGACCACCGGCCTCTGCCCCGTGATCATCGCCATTTCCTGTACGGCGCCGTCAATGATTTTCACGTTGGAGATGGCCTCGCCCAGACCCATATTGACAACGATCTTCTCCATTTTCGGAACCTGCATGGGATTCTTGTAGTCGAATTCCCTGACCAGAGCCGGCACTACGGTTTTCAAATAATATTCCTTTAATCTTGCCATTTTCCCTAACCCACATCGATGACGTCATTGCATTTGCTGCAGATCCGAATTTTCTTGCCGTCCTCGAGAATGCGATTCCTAATCCGGGTCGCTTCCTTGCATTTGCCGCAAATGATGCTGACCTTGGAAACATTCACCGCCGCCTCTTTTTCCAGGACACCGCCCTTGCTTTTCTGATCAGGCCTTTTATGTCTCTTGATCACATTGATCTTTTCGACAATCACTTTATTTTTGCCGGGGATGGCTTTCAGAATCTTGCCGGTTTTCCCTTTGTCCTTGCCGGACAGCACCTTCACCAAATCCCCTTTTTTCAATCTGCCTAAACTCATTTTTCTCCTCTTCAAGACCGGCTTACAGAACCTCTGGCGCCAGAGAGATGATTTTCATAAATTGTTTGGCTCTCAATTCGCGGGCGACCGGTCCAAAAATTCTTGTGCCGATGGGCTCCATCTGATTGCTGATGAGAACGGCCGAATTGTCGTCAAACTTCAGATACGAGCCGTCCGAACGCCTCACTGCCTTTACGGTACGAACGATGACGGCTTTCATCACATCGCCTTTTTTGACTTTGGAATTCGGGATAGCCTCTTTCACCGCCACGACAATGACATCCCCCAGAGAAGCGAAGCGCCGCTTCGATCCGCCAAGCACTTTAATACACGCGACCCGCTTGGCGCCGGAATTGTCGGCAACATTTAAAACGGTCTGCATCTGAATCATAAATCAACTCCACACTCACAACATGCCTGCTTGGGGCAAGCCATATTTCTATTTCGCTTTCTCCAGAACTTCCAGCATTCTCCAGCGCTTGTCGCGGCTGATCGGCCGCGACTCAATAATGACGACGGTGTCTCCGGTCCTGCACTGGTTTTGCTCATCATGGGCCTTGTATTTCACATGCCGGCGGACGTATTTGTGAAACACCGGGTGCTTCACCAGGCGTTCGGCTTTCACCACAATGGTCTTGTCCATTTTATCACTGACGACCACGCCCTTAATGGTGCGTTTGTTGCTCTTTTCAGCCATATTATCCTGCGGCCTCCTTTTCCTTCATCACGGTTTTGATGCGGGCAATATCCTTGCGGAGGCGGCCTAGGCCGGTGGTCGATTCCAACTGGCCCCCGGCATGCCGAATCTTCAACCGAAACAGTTCTTCCGCCAATTCACTCTTTTTTATCTGAAGCTCGGCAATGCCGAGACCCCTGATTTCACTAATTTTCATCAGATATCTTCCTTGAACAAAACTTGGTCGAAATCGCCAGTTTATGCGCCGCCAGACGAAACGCTTCTCTGGCTACGTCCTTGGTTACGCCTTCCATCTCGTACAACACGGAACCGGGCTTCACGACCGCCACCCACTCTTCCGGTGCGCCCTTTCCTTTGCCCATGCGGGTTTCAGCAGGCTTTTTCGTGACGGATTTGTGAGGGAATACGCGAATCCAGATCTTGCCGCCGCGTTTCACATAACGGGTCATCGCAACGCGGGCCGCTTCGATCTGGCGGGCCGAAACCCATCCGCATTCCGCCGCCTGTAATCCGTAGTCGCCAAAAACAATGGAGCCGCCCCGGATCGCTTTTCCGCCCATGCGGCCTTTCTGCAATTTTCTGTATTTTACCCGTTTTGGCATTAACATAATCTACAACTCCCGTTCCTCCTGGACAGCTCCCCGTCGGGGAAAATCGCAAGGTTGCTGTCAGAACTGTCTTTCGTTCTTCTGGGGCAAAACTTCTCCGTGAAAAATTAAAACTTTGACGCCGACCAGCCCGTAGGCTGTATGCGCTTCGATGAAGCCGTAGTCAATGTCGGCCCGCAGGGTGTGCAGGGGAACGCGGCCTTCGCGATACCATTCCGACCGGGCAATTTCAGCGCCTCCCAGCCTGCCGGAACAACTGATTTTGACGCCTTTGGCGCCGAACTTCAGCGCGTAACCGACGCATTTTTTCATGGCGCGGCGGAAGGCAACCCGCCGCTCCAGCTGCATGGCGACATTCTCGGCCACCAGCTGCGCATCCGTTTCCGGCTTGCGGACTTCCAGAATATTGATAATAATCTCCGCCTGCGAAAATTTCTCAATTTCCGCTTTCAGCTTTTCAATTTCCGATCCTTTCTTGCCGATAATCACTCCCGGGCGGGCGGCGTAAATATTCACCTTGGCTTTGTTGGCCGCGCGCTCAATCTCGATGTGGGAAACGCCGGCATGATAGAGCTTTTTCTTGAGGTGCTTCCGGATCTTCAAATCCTCAAGCAGCATGCCGCTGTAATTTTTTTCGGCAAACCATACGGACTGCCATTTTTTGATGTAGCCCAATCGTAATCCTACCGGGTTAACCTTCTGACCCAAGATCGTTCCTCCTTACCTTTCTTCCACGACCACGGTGATGTGAGACGTTCTTTTTTTGATTGCCGCCGCTCTCCCCTGCGCCCGGGCCCGCCACCGCTTCAGCGACGGCCCCTGGTCCACGAAGATCTCCTTCACGTAAAGCGTGTTTTCGTCAATATTCGGATTCTGGGCCGCGTTGGCGATCGCCGATTGGAGCGTCTTGGCTACAATCCCCGCTGCATATTTTCGGGTATAAAGCAGGATATTGCGGGCTTCCTGAACTTTCTTGCCCCGGACCAAATCAACCACCAGCCGAACTTTCTGCGGCGACATCCGGATATATTTTGCAATTGCTTTTGCTTCCATATTTCATCCACTCCCAACCTGTCCGCTTGCGCGAACTCCCTACTTTTTCACCTTGGTTTTCCGGTCGCCGGAATGGGAATAAAACGTCCTCGTCGGCGCGAATTCGCCCATTTTATGGCCCACCATATTTTCCGTCACGTAAACCGGAATGAATTTTTTCCCGTTATGCACGGCAAACGTGTAACCGATCAGCTCGGGGGTAATGGTTGAACGCCGCGACCAAGTCTTGATCACATTCTTGCTGCTTTCGGCCTCCATTTTCCGGACTTTGGCCAGCAAACTTTCTTCAATATAAGGACCTTTTTTGATCGAACGTGCCACGTTTTATTTCCCTCTTCTTTTCACAATATATTTATCGGTTTTCTTGTTTTTCCGGGTTTTGTGTCCCTTGGTCGGCACGCCCCAGGGGGTGCAGGGATGACGGCCGCCGGAGGATTTGCCTTCGCCGCCGCCCATGGGATGATCCACGGGATTCATTACCACGCCGCGAACGTGAGGACGCCTCCCCAGCCATCGGGCACGGCCCGCCTTGCCGATGTTCACGTTTTCATGTTCGTTGTTTCCCACCTGGCCGATGGTCGCCATGCATTCAATGAAGACCTTGCGGACTTCTCCGGACGGCAGCCGCACCTGGGCGTAACTCCCTTCCTTGGCCATCAGCTGACCGTAAGCGCCCGCCGAGCGAATCAACTGTCCGCCGCGTCCAACCTTCAACTCTACATTGTGAATCAGCGAGCCCAGTGGAATGTGCCTCAGGGGAATGGCATTGCCCGGTTTGATATCCGCTTTCTCCCCGCTGACCAGAATCTCGCCGACGCGGATTTGCGCCGGGGCCACAATGTATCTTTTCTCACCGTCGCGATAATTCAAAAGAGCGATCCGGGCCGATCGGTTCGGGTCGTACTCAATGGCCGCCACTTTGGCCGGAATGTCCGCCTTGTTGCGGCAAAAATCGATCACCCGGTACTTCCGCTTGTGGCCGCCGCCGATGTGGCGCGCCGTAATGCGCCCGTAGTTGTTGCGTCCGCCCGTTCTCCTGATCGGCTTCAAAAGACTTTTGACCGGCTCGGTGGAGGTGATCTCCGCAAAGTCAGAAACGCTCTGAAACCTTCTGCCCGGCGATGTCGGTTTGTATTTGATGATTGCCATGTGCTCAGTCCTTCGCTCGTTCTATACGCCTTCGGCGACTTCGATGCGGCTGCCCTGGGCCAGCGTCACAATCGCTTTTTTCCAGGAACTTTTCCGTCCAACGATCCGGCCCAAGCGCTTCTTCTTGCCCAGAACATGAATCACGCGGACCTCCGCCACTTTGACCTTGAATAATTTTTCCACCGCGTGGCCGATTTCCACCTTGTTGGCCCGCCGATCGACTTCGAAGTGGTATTTATTTGACGTCTCACGATCCAGGTTGCTCTTTTCCGTGAGGAGTATTTTCCTGATCACCTGATGCAGTTCCATTATGCCAGCAATGCCCCCTCGATTTTTTTTATGGAGGGTTCAAGAAGAACCAGGTGCTCATAATTGAGCACATCATACACATTGATGCCTTCCGACCGAATCATTTTCACGCTTTTGATGTTTCGTGATGATTTCATCAAAACAACATTATCCTGATCAATCACAAAAAGCGCCTTTTTCAGGCCGAAGAGATCCACCACTTTCTGAAACGCCCTGGTGCTGATCGCTTCCATCGGAAAATCGCGCAGAATCGTCATCTTTTCTTCTTTCACTTTCATGCTCAGCGCCGAGATCAACGCTTTTTTGCGGACTTTTTTCGGGACGCTGTAAGCGTAATCGCGCGGCTGCGGACCAAAAACAATCCCGCCGCCCCTCCAGATCGGCGAGCGCGATGTTCCCGAGCGGGCGCGGCCGGTACCCTTTTGACGCCAGGGCTTCTTTCCGCCGCCCCTCACATCGCTTCTCCCCTTGGTGGCCGAAGTGCCCGAGCGCCGCGATGCCCGCTGCATCTTGACGACCTCATAGATCGTTGCTTCATTGATGTCCGCGCCGAAAACCGCGTCATTCAATTCGACCTCGGCAACCTTCTTTTTTTCAATATCAAAAACATCTGCGAGTGCCATGTTTACAACTCCACTGTCTTACGCGCTTTTTTTCCTAGCCTGCGAAATGAACACATAGCCGTTTTTCCCGCCGGGGACCGAACCTTTCAGCAACAACAAATTGCGATCGGAGCGCACCTGCCAGACCTGAAGGTTTTGAACAGTTTTCCGGACGTTTCCCATCTGACCGCCCATCTTGGTTCCCTTGAAGACCCGGGACGGATCCGCGCTGGCGCCAATGGAACCGGGGGCCCGATGACACATGGAACCGTGCGTCGCCCGACCGCCGCCGAACCCGTGCCTTTTCATAACCCCCTGAAATCCTTTTCCTTTTGAGGTTCCCACGACATCAACAAAACCGCCTGTCTGGAAGATGTCGGCTGAAATTTCCTGCCCGACTTCGTACTCGCCGGCCGCAGCCCGAACTTCCTTAAGAACACGGAAGTACCCTTTATTGGCCTTGTCCAAATGGCCCTGCAGCGGCTTCGTGACATTCTTCTTTTTCATCCGGCCGTAAGCGATTTGCACCGCGTCGTAACCGTCCTTTTCCCTGGTTTTCACCTGAACGACCACCGAGGGTTCGACCTCAATCGCCGTCACGCCGACCGCGGTACCGTCTTCGGCAAAAACCTGCGTTATCCCCAATTTTTTTCCAAGAATTCCCTTGTTCATCACCATCCAACTTTTCAATGAAATAAAGCCGCGAACTTCAACGTTGTGGAAAAACGACAATTTCCAGGGCCATTTTCCACCGTCTTTATTTTCCGCCTACGCTTTGATCTCGACATCCACTCCCGCCGATAGATCCAGCTTCATCAGCGCGTCCACAGTGGCTTGCGTCGGCTCGACAATATCAATCAATCTTTTATGTGTGCGAATTTCGAACTGCTCCCGGGATTTTTTGTCCACGTGCGGCGAACGATTGACACAGTATTTATTGATTTCCGTAGGAAGAGGAATGGGACCGGCGACGCGTGCGCCGGTCCTCTTTGCAGTTTCTACAATTTCTTCGACAGAACGGTCCAGCAGTTTGTAGTCGTAAGCTTTGAGGCGAATTCTTATCTTCTGTTCTTTCATGGATCGGTTAACCTGCCATTTCTACGCAAGGACCTTGCTTACGACGCCCGCGCCTACGGTTCTGCCGCCTTCGCGGATCGCGAATCTCAGCTGCTCTTCCATGGCAATGGGCATAATCAGTTCGATCGTCATTTTCACGTTGTCGCCGGGCATGACCATCTCCACGCCTTCGGGCAGCGTCGCAACGCCTGTCACGTCGGTTGTCCGGAAATAAAACTGCGGACGATATCCGGAAAAGAACGGCGTATGCCGGCCGCCTTCTTCTTTGGTCAGTACGTAAACCGCTGCTTCAAATTTGGTGTGGGGCGTAATCGAAGCGGGTTTAGCCACGACCTGTCCTCTTTCCACTTCTTCACGCTTGATGCCGCGAAGCAACAAACCGATATCATCGCCCGCCCGGCCTTCGTCCAGGGTTTTACGGAACATTTCCACGCCCGTCACAACGGTTTTGACCGTGGGACGAATGCCGATGATTTCCACTTCTTCGCCCACCTTCACAATTCCGCGGTCCACGCGACCTGTCACAACGGTTCCACGTCCGGAAATGGTGAAAACGTCGCCGACCGGCATCAGGAAAGGCTTGTCGGTGTCGCGCTTCGGCTCGGGAATGTAAGCATCCACCGCACTCATCAGCTCTTCGATGCACTTCACGTTGGGGGAATTGACATCTTCCGCTTCCAGCGCATGCAATGCCGACCCGCGGATGATGGGAATCGTGTCTCCCGGAAATTCGTACTGGGTCAGGAGCTCCCTCAGTTCGAGCTCGACAAGGTCCAACAGCTCGGGATCGTCAACCAGATCCACTTTGTTGAGGAAAACAACGATGTAGGGAACCTGTACCTGCCGGGCAAGGAGGATGTGCTCGCGGGTCTGCGGCATCGGGCCGTCGGAAGCGGCTACCACCAGAATTGTTCCGTCCATATGGGCGGCGCCGGAAATCATGTTTTTGATATAGTCGGCGTGGCCGGGGCAATCCACGTGAGCGTAATGTCTTTTATCCGTTTCATACTCCACGTGGGAAATGTTGATGGTTACGCCGCGTTCTTTCTCTTCCGGCGCATTGTCAATCGAATCAAACGCCCGAAATTCCGCGAAGCCTTTTTTTGCCAGATATTTGGTAATGGCGGCGGTTAATGTCGTCTTACCGTGATCCACGTGACCGATGGTCCCTATATTTAAATGCGGCTTTGTCCTTTCAAATTTTTTCTTTGCCATCTCACCTTTCCTCCTTAACTTTGAATGGTTGGTTTCCTTGTCGTTTTATGGATTGCTTTAAAATTTATAATGCGCAAATGCCTTGTTGGCCTCCGCCATTTTATGCACCGCTTCTCTCTTCTTGATGGCGCCCCCCCGATTGTTGGCCGCGTCGATCAGTTCCGCCGCCAGCTTCTCCCGCATGGTTTTCTCAGTGCGCCCCTGCGCATTGGAGATCAGCCAGCGGATCGCCAGCGCCGTTCGCCGGGCGGGAACGACTTCCGTCGGCACCTGATAGGTGGATCCGCCAACCCGCCGCGATTTGACTTCAATCACCGGCTTGACGTTGTTAACGGCCTTTTCGAAAAACTCTACGGGCTGTTCCTTGACGCGCTTTTCAATAATGTCAAAAGCACCGTACAGGATACTTTCCGCAACGCTTTTCTTCCCTCGTTTGAGCAAAGAATTCACAAACTTGGCGACTAGTTTGTTGTTATATTTGGGGTCCGGTAAAATCTCCCTTTTTTCAATTTCTCTTCTTCGTGGCATGTTTTTTCGGTCCTTTGTCTAACTGGGCTTTTTTGCACCGTATTTTGATCGACTTTGCTTGCGGTCGGCAACGCCGACGGCGTCCAGCGTGCCGCGAACGATATGATAGCGGACGCCAGGCAAATCCTTGACTCGGCCGCCTCGAACCAGCACCACCGAATGCTCCTGCAGGTTGTGGCCGATACCGGGAATATAGGAGGAAACCTCGTAACCGCTCGTCAGGCGAACCCTGGCCACCTTGCGCAAAGCGGAATTCGGCTTCTTGGGCGTCGTCGTATAGACCCTCACGCAGACCCCACGGCGCTGCGGTGATCCGGCCAGAGCCGGGGAGTTTGTTTTTCTCTTGATCTGGGTTCTGCCTTTGCGAACCAGTTGACTAATTGTCGGCATTTTTCCTCCCGAACGTTTTTCTGCATTTTACGGGCAGCAGCAAATCCGTGGTAGCTATCAATTCAGACTGCTTCTGTCAAGCAATTTCTTGCCTTTTCTGCTCGTTTACTCCGCGGCCGCTTCCGCCTCCTCCTCTTCCACTTTAATCCCCAGTTTGCGATACATGACCAGGCCGGTTCCGGCCGGAATCAGACGCCCCATAATGACGTTTTCCTTGAGCCCCCGGAGGTAATCCGTTTTTCCGGAAAGCGACGCTTCGGTCAGCACCCGGGTCGTCTCCTGGAAGGAGGCGGCCGAGATAAAGCTCTGGGTGGAAAGAGATGCTTTTGTAATGCCCAGAAGCAGCGGATCCCCGATGGCAGGCTTCCCTCCCTGGACCGTCACTTTGTCATTTTCTTCCTGGAAACGGTAGCGTTCTACCTGTTCATCAGCGATAAAGGCCGTGTCGCCCGGATCGGTAATCCGGACTCTGCGCAGCATTTGACGGACAATGACTTCCATATGCTTATCATTAATTTTCACCCCCTGCAAACGATAAACTTCCTGAACTTCATCCACCAGATAACGAGCCAGTTCCTTTTCGCCCTTGATGGCCAGAAGATCGTGGGGATTGTTGACACCGTCCATCAAGGCGTCTCCGGGAACCACGCGGTCCCCCTCCTGAACGCTGATATGCTTCCCCTTGGGAATCAGGTATTCTTTTTCTTCGCCGATTTCCGGCGTCACAACGATTTTACGTTTGCCCTTGGCGTCCTTCCCGAAGGCGACTGTGCCGTCAATTTCGCTGATTACCGCAAAATCCTTTGGTTTCCGCGCCTCAAAGAGCTCCGCGACCCTGGGCAAACCACCTGTGATATCCTTCGTTTTGGTCGTTTCCCGGGGAATTTTCGCCAGAATGTCGCCCGCCCGGACCTGGTCACCCTCGGAAACAACGATATTGACGCCAACCGACAGGAAATAGCGGGCCATTGCGTTTGTTCCGCTGATTTTGGCCGTTTTCCCCTTTTTGTCTTTGATGGACACGCGGGGCCGGAAATCGCTGCTTTTAAATTCGACGATGACCTTTCTCGACAGGCCGGTAACCTCATCGACCTGCTCCTGCATGGTTTTTCCTTCAACAATATCACCGTATTTGATGGCGCCGTCCACTTCGGCCAGAATCGGTATGGAGAAGGGATCCCACTCGGCAATCAGCTGCCCGCGCTCCACGAAGCTTTCGTTTCCCACTTTCAGGTGGGCGCCGTAGGGAACGGTGTATTTTCCGCGGCTGCGGTTCTGCTCATCCAGCACATGGATTTCGCCGTGGCGGTTCATGACCACATAATCATTATCTTTGGTTTTGGCCGTATTCAGGTTCACGAACTTCACCCGGCCGTCATGACGCGCTTCGAGCGTGGAGTGTTCGTCGAACTTTGCCGTGCCGCCGATATGGAATGTTCTCATGGTCAGCTGTGTGCCGGGTTCACCGATGGACTGGGCGGCAACGATACCGACCGCTTCGCCGATGTTCACCAGGTGGCCGTGGGCCAGATCGCGCCCGTAGCACATGGCGCAGACACCGTGTTTGGCCCGGCAGGTCAGCACGGAGCGGATATTCACCCGCTCGATGCCCGCGCGGTCGATTTTTTCCGCCAGGGCTTCATCGATGGCCTCATTGGCTTTCACGATCACCTCATCGGTGAAAGGGTCCCGGATTTCGTGCAGGGCGACGCGGCCCAGCACGCGCTCGCCGGCCGTTTCAATGATTTCACCGCCCTCCATCAGCGCGGACACATAGAGTCCGTCAACGGTTTCACAATCCTGCTCGGTGATAATGCAGTCCTGCGCCACGTCCACCAGCCTCCGGGTCAGGTAGCCGGAATTGGCCGTCTTGAGCGCCGTATCCGCCAGTCCCTTGCGGGCGCCGTGCGTGGAAATAAAATACTGCAAAACCGTCAGCCCTTCACGGAAGTTGGCCGTGATCGGCGTTTCGATGATCTCGCCGGAGGGCTTCGCCATCAGACCACGCATACCGGCCAGCTGCCGGAGCTGCTGCCCGGAGCCGCGGGCGCCGGAATCCGCCATCATGTAAATCGGATTGAAGCTTTCAATTCTGCGCTTTTTGCCGTCCGCCCCCGCCGCTTCTTCCGTACTGATGCCGATCAGCATTTCGGAAGCGATCTTTTCCGTCGCCTGCGCCCAGATATCGATGACTTTATTGTAGCGTTCGCCGTCGGTGATCAGGCCGTCCATATACTGTTTCTGAATTTTCAACACGTCTTTGTCGGCCTGCGCCACAATATTTTTCTTGTTTTCCGGAATGATCATATTGCCGACGGCGAAGGACAAGCCGGAAACCGTCGCATATTTGAATCCCAGATCCTTGAGGCGGTCGGCCAGCAGCACCGTGGTTTTATCGCTGCAGGTCCGGTAGCAATGGTCGATCAGGTTGGCCAGTTCCTTCTTGTTCATCAGCTTGTTGATGACGTCAAAGCTGATTTCTCTGGGAAGAATTTCATGCAGAATAACGCGCCCGGTCGTCGTTTCCTTCAGCTCCCCGTCGATGCGGACTTTGATCCGCGCGTGCAGATCAATCGCTTGCGCGTCAAAAGCCGAGCGCACTTCGTCCGGGTCGGCGAAAATCATGCCTTCGCCTTTCACGTCCTTCTTGGCGCGGGTCAGATAGTAAATCCCCAGAACGATGTCCTGACTGGGAATAATAATCGGCTTGCCGTTGGCCGGGGAGAGAATGTTGTTCGTGGACATCATCAGCACGCGCGCTTCGGTCTGCGCCTCAATGGAAAGCGGCACATGGACGGCCATCTGGTCGCCGTCAAAGTCCGCGTTGAAGGCCGTGCAAACCAGCGGATGCAACCGGATCGCCTTTCCTTCGATCAGCACCGGCTCAAACGCCTGCATGCCCAGACGGTGCAGGGTCGGCGCGCGGTTCAGCATGACCGGGTATTCCCGCACGACTTCATCGACGGCGTCCCACACTTCGGCCGTTTCCCGCTCCACCATTTTCTTGGCGCTTTTGACCGTCGTCACATAGCCTTTTTCCAGCAGGCGGTTATAGACGAAGGGCTTGAAAAGCTCGAGCGCCATCTTCTTGGGCAGTCCGCACTGATGCAGCCTTAAGTCCGGACCCACCGTAATGACCGAGCGGCCGGAATAATCCACGCGCTTTCCCAGCAGGTTCTGGCGGAAACGACCCTGCTTGCCTTTGAGCATGTCCGACAGAGAGCGCAGCGGCCGTTTGTTGGTTCCGGTAATCGCGCGCCCCCGGCGGCCGTTGTCGAAGAGAACATCCACAGCTTCCTGCAGCATGCGTTTTTCGTTGCGGATAATGATTTCCGGCGCGTTGAGTTCCTGGAGTCTTTTGAGACGGTTGTTCCGGTTGATCACGCGCCGGTACAGATCATTCAGGTCGGACGTGGCGAACCGTCCGCCGTCGAGCGGAACCAGCGGACGCAGATCCGGCGGGATCACCGGCAGAACGGTCAAAACCATCCACTCCGGCTTGTTGCCCGATTTGCGCAGCGCCTCGACGACCTTGAGCCTTTTGACGATTTTTTTCTTTTTGGTGTCGGAGATGGACGTAACCATTTCCGCCCGGAGTTCCTCGTAGAGCTTTTCCAGATCGATTTCTTCCAGCAGCTGACGCACGGCTTCGGCACCGATACCGGCGACAAACCCGGTTTCGCCGTACTCCTCTTTCTTTTCAATATATTCTTCATCGGTGAGCAGTTCTTTTTTCTTCAGCAGCGTGTCTTTCGGATCCAGCACAATCCACGATTCGAAGTAGAGAACCTTTTCCAGCTCCTTAAGGGTCAGATCCATCGCGTTGCCGATGCGGCTGGGCAAACTTTTCAGAAACCAGATATGTGCAACCGGCGTCGCCAGCGTAATATGTCCCATCCGCTCGCGGCGCACTTTGGACTGAATTACTTCTACGCCGCATTTTTCGCAAACCACGCCGCGATGCTTCATCCTCTTGTAGCGCCCGCAAAGGCACTCGTAGTCTTTGACCGGCCCGAAGATCTTGGCGCAAAACAAGCCGTCGCGCTCGGGCTTGAAGGTCCGGTAATTGATCGTCTCCGGCTTTTTCACTTCGCCGTTGGACCAGGAAAGGATCTTTTCCGGCGAGGCGATCGAAATCTTCATGGCATTGAAGCGAATCGGATTTTTTGGTTTTTCAAAATAACTGAAAACGTCTTCCACAGATTTTCTCCTGTTTTTAAAACAAAATTGCGGGGTTACTCTTCCTCGATCAATTCCACATCCAGCCCGAGGCTCTGGAGTTCCTTCACCAGAACATTGAAGGATTCCGGCAGACCCGGCTCGAAGGTATGCTCCCCTTTGACGATGGATTCGTAAATCCGTGTGCGTCCGGCGACATCGTCGGACTTGACCGTCAAAAACTCCTGCAGGGTATAGGAAGCGCCGTAGGCTTCCATGGCCCACACTTCCATTTCTCCCAGCCGCTGGCCGCCGAACTGGGCTTTGCCGCCCAGCGGCTGCTGAGTCACCAGCGAATAGGGCCCGATCGAACGGGCATGAATTTTATTGTCCACCAGGTGATGCAGCTTCATCATGTAGATCATGCCGACGGTGACTTCCTGATCAAAGGGCTCGCCGGTCCGGCCGTCGAACAGGACTGCCTGTCCGCTTTCCGGCAGACCCGCCGTCTCCAGCAATTTACGGATTTGCGGTTCGGGGCAGCCGTCGAAAACGGGACTGGCCACCAGCATGCCTTTCTTCAGGCAGCCGACAAACCGCTTGATGTCTCCGGCGGACGCCTTTTCCAAAAATTCGTCAAACTCCGCGGAGGAGTAAGTTTTCTTCAATTCACTTTTCATTTGCTGAAGATTGTTGTTCTTTTCCAGCAATTCATTCAGACCTTCGCCGATGGATTTTGCCGCCCAGCCCAAATGGGTTTCGAGAATCTGGCCGACGTTCATGCGGGAAGGAACACCCAGCGGGTTGAGGATAATATCGACGGTGGAGCCGTCTGAAAAATAGGGCATGTCTTCTTCCGGGAGAATCCTGGACAAAACACCCTTGTTGCCGTGGCGACCCGCCATTTTGTCGCCCACGGATAATTTCCGCTTGATGGCGACATAGACTTTCACCATTTTAATGACGCCGGGCGGCAGCTCATCGCTGGCCTGGACCTTCTCCAGCTTTTCCTCGAAGCGGGCTTTCACAAAATCGATTTTTCTTTCCATCACGGAAAGCAGTCCCGCCAGCTTTTCTTCCGAGCCGTCACGCTCCGAAAGCGTTACGTCCTTCCAGTACATGAAGGGGATTTCCTGCCATATCTCGCGGGTGATTTTTTCGCCTTTTTTGAGGAGGGTTTTCTTTTTTACGTCAACAACCTTGCCCGCGGCTGTTTTGCCGACCACCAGCTTGGCGATGTCCTTCTTGATGGACTCCGCCAGAATCCGGATTTCATCGTCGTGGTCCTTCGTCAGCTTTTCAATCGCCTCTTCCTCGATCGCCTGCGACCGCAGATCCTTGTCGGCGCCTTTGCGCGTGAAAATCTTGGCGTCGATGACCGTTCCTTCCACGCCGGGCGGAACCCGCAAAGAGGTGTCCCGCACATCGCTTGCTTTTTCTCCGAAAATCGCCCGCAACAGTTTTTCTTCCGCGGACAGCTGTGTTTCGCCCTTGGGCGTAATCTTGCCGACCAGGATGTCCCCGGGCTTCACGGACACACCCGGGCGAATAATGCCGCTTTCGTCGAGATTGCGCAGCGCTTCCTCGCCGACGTTGGGAATGTCACGGGTGATTTCTTCCTTGCCCAGTTTGGTGTCGCGGGCCATGGTTTCAAATTCTTCGATATGAATGGAAGTGTAGATGTCTTCCTTGACGATCCGCTCGCTGACCAGAATCGAGTCTTCATAGTTGTAGCCGCCCCAGGACATGAAGGCCACCATCACGTTGCGGCCCAGCGCCAGCTCTCCGGTGTCCGTAGCGGGACCGTCGGCCAGAATATCTCTCTTCCGGACGCGGTCGCCTGTGGAAATAATGGGCTTTTGATTAAAGCAGGTGTCCTGATTGGAGCGTTGATACTTGGACAGGGTATAAATATCGACGCCGGTATCGATGCCGTCTTCTTCGGGCTTATCCGCGCGAATCACAATGCGCGAAGCATCCACGCTTTCGACGACGCCGGAACGTTTGGCGACCATGACGGCGCCGGAATCACGGGCGACCACCGCTTCCATGCCCGTGCCGACCAACGGCACTTCGGGGCACATGAGCGGCACGGCCTGACGCTGCATGTTGGAGCCCATGAGCGCGCGGTTGGCGTCGTCATGCTCCAAAAACGGGATCAGGGCCGCCGCCACGGAAACCAGCTGATCGGGGGCCACATCCATCATCCGGATGTCCTCGGGCATGGCCGAAACAAAGTCGCCGCCTTTGCGGACCGAAATCAGTTCTTCCTCAAACTTCCCCTTTTTATTGAGCGGCCGGTCCGCCGGGGCAATGAGCTGGTTTTCCTCTTCGATGGCCGTCATGTATTTTACATCATTCAGCACTTTGCCGTTTTCAACCAGACGGTAAGGGCTTTCTATGAAGCCGAATTCGTTCACCCGCGCGTAAGTGCTGAGGGATACGATCAAGCCGATATTCGGGCCTTCCGGTGTCTCGATCGGACAGATGCGGCCGTAATGCGTCGAATGAACGTCGCGGACCTCAAAGCCTGCGCGCTCCCGTGTGAGACCGCCGGGCCCCAGCGCCGACAGTCGGCGTTTGTGCGTGATTTCCGAAAGCGGATTGGTTTGATCCATGAACTGGGAAAGCTGACTGGATCCGAAAAATTCATTCACCACGGCCGATACCGGCTTGGCGTTGATCAGATCGTGCGGCATCATGGTTTCGATGTCCTGAAGGCTCATCTTTTCCTTGATCGCCCGTTCCATGCGCACCAGGCCGATGCGGTACTGATTTTCGATCAGTTCGCCCACGGAGCGCACGCGGCGGTTTCCCAGATGATCGATGTCGTCCACGCTGCACTTGTCCACACCGTTTTTCAAATCGATCAGATATTTGACGGACGCCAGAATGTCTTCATTGCGCAGGACCGTCAAATCCGTCGGCACATTCAGTCCAAGTTTGTAGTTCATCTTGGCCCGGCCGACATCCGACAAATCATAGGTTTCCAGTTCAAAAAAGAGGCTGTTGAAAAACTTCGCCGCGGTCTCCGGAGTGGGCGGATTGCTGGGCCGGAGCCGGCGGTAGATTTCCATAATCGCGTCTTCCGCGGTGTCAATGCGGTCCATGAGCAGCGTATCGCGAATGGAGGCGTTGTCCATGTCTTCATCGATATGGATGAAGTTCAACTCTCTGACCCCCTTCTCCTGGGCGATTTCGAGGCCGTTCAGGGGAAGCTCTTCGTTGCAGCGGAAAAGAATTTCGTCCGTCGCGGGATCCCGGACATCCGAGGAAAGAATTTTCCCGGTCAAATCCGCTTCCTTGATCGCCACTCGCTTGATCCCGGCGTCCATGATCTTCTTGAGCAGGAGTTTGGTGAGTTTGCGCCCTTTCTTGACGATAACTTCATCGCTTTTCGGATTTTTGATATCTTCAGGCGCCTTCTGCCCGGTCAGGGATTCATCAACCCCGAAGTAAATCTTTTCCCCTTCGAGGGTAATTTTTTCAATGTGGTAAAAATAGTTCAGAAGAAATTCCGTCGAATTGCCCATGGCTTTGAGCAGAATCGTGACGGGCATTTTGCGGCGGCGGTCGATGCGGACATAGAGGAGGTCCTTGGAATCAAATTCCAAATCCAGCCAGGAGCCGCGAATGGGAATGACGCGCGCCGAATAAATCAGTTTGCCGGAAGCGACTGTTTTCCCTTTGTCGTGATCAAAAAAGATCCCGGGCGACCGATGCAGCTGGCTGACAATCACGCGCTCCGATCCGTTGACGATAAACGTGCCGTTTTCCGTCATCAGCGGAATTTCACCGAAGTAAATTTCCTGTTCTTTGATATCGCGGATCGGCTTGGTCTCTGGCGTTTCACGATTGATCCGGCCGTCGGGGAGCCGGTCGGTGTCAAACACCATCAGACGGACCACGATTTTCAAAGGAGCGGCATAGGTCATGCCCTTTTGAATGCACTCCTTCATGTCGTACCGGACATCGCCGATCTTGTAGCTGACAAATTCCAGGGAGCATTTTCCGCTGAAGTCCGAAATGGGAAAAACGCTCTTAAAAGCCCCCTGCAGGCCGACATTGCGCCGTTTGGCCAGGGGCACGTCGGCCTGCAGGAACTTTTCGTAGGACTGTGTCTGAATCTCGATCAGATTGGGAATGTCCAATACTTTTTTAACGCGACCAAAACTTTTTCTAAAGTCACCCATGGTATCCCTGAATTCAATGGTGGAGTAAAAATTCTCTTATTTAATTTCAACAGTTCCGCCGACTTCCTCAACCTTCTTCTTGATTTCAGCGGCTTCCTCTTTGGAGACGGCTTCTTTAATCGGTTTGGGCGCACCTTCCACCAGATCCTTGGCTTCTTTCAGGCCCAAACCGGTGATCGCGCGAACGACTTTGATGACCTGAATCTTTTCCGCTCCGAATCCTGTCAGAATGGCGTTGAACTCCGTCTGTTCCTCCTCTGCGGGAGCCGCTCCGGCCGCCGCTCCGGGCATCGCCACGGCGGCCGCCATCGGGGCAGCGGCAGACACGCCGAATTTTTCTTCCAGTTCCTTCACCAGAGCGGAAAGCTCCAGCACGGTCATGTTTTCAATAAATTTAACGACATCTTCTTTCGTGATTTGATCAGCCATTTTTCATTCCTCTTTCGTATGGTTTTATGAGTTTAATGTTCGCTTTTTTTCGCTGTAGGCATGGAGCGCCTGCATAAAGCTTCTGGGCACCGCGCTCAAAACCGAAACCAGCGAAGTCGGCGCCGCCGCCATCACCGAAACCAGTTTCCCCAGAAGCACTTCGCGGCCGGGCAAATCGGCCAGTGCGGTAATGTCCGCTTTCGTCAGCATCTTGCCGTCCAGCACGCCGACCTTGATATCCAGCTCAGGATTTTTTCTGGCAAAATCGATCAACGCCTTCGTCGGCGCCACCGGATCCTTATAGCTCAAAACCACGGCGATGGAATACTTGAAATGATCCGTCAGAACGGCAAAGCCGGTTTCTTGCGAAGCAATGCCCAGCAGGGTGTTTTTGACAACCTTCAGCTCCGCATCGTTTTTTCGCAATGCGTTCCGCAGGGCTTCCATTTTTTCAACGTTCATGGCGTTGAAACCGGTCAATATCCCCAAATGGGCCTTCTTGAGCTTTTCCTGAAGCTCGGATACAATTTTTTCTTTTGTTCTCCGATCCAATTTATCAGCCTCCTTTCACGATTATTTTCTGTTTGAGGCCGAACAACCACGCCGCACACGAAATAGAAAACGGCCGATCCCGCCTTTCCGATCCCCGTTTCCGGGAAAATAGATTACCCCGAAGCCTGTCGGGGAACTATTTTCCGCACTGCGAGTCTCGGCAGGCCCTTGTCCGTTTAAACTTCCGTACCTGCTGTCTTCGACCTGATCCTGTTTGCACTTTAAGCGGTCGCTGCGTTTTGGCGAACGCGGCAACCGCGAATTCTTCTCAGTTTGCGCTTTTGATATCCAGCGGATCAATCTTTACCCCCGCGCCCATTGTGCTGGAAATCGCAATGCTTTTAATATAGGTTCCCTTGCTGGATGCGGGTTTCAGCTTGATGATGGTTTCCAGAAGCGCCGTGATGTTTTCATAAAGTTTTTCTGCGCCGAAAGACACTTTGCCCACCGGCGAATGGACAATGCCGGCTTTTTCCACACGGAATTCCACCTTGCCGGCTTTCAACTCCCTGACCGCATTGGCGATGTCAAAGGTAACCGTTCCCACTTTGGGGTTGGGCATCAGGCCGCGAGGCCCCAGAATCTTGGCGATTTTTCCCACGGCCCCCATCATATCCGGCGTGGCAATCACGCGGTCAAACTCCAGCCAGCCGCCTTTGATCTTTTCAATGACTTCTTCGTTGCCGACCATGTCCGCGCCTGCTTCCAGGGCCTCTTTTTCCTTTTCTCCCTTGGCAAAAACCAGCACACGAACGGTTTTCCCCAGGCCATTGGGCAATACCACGCTGCCCCGAACCATTTGATCGGCGTGCGCCGGGTTGACGCCCAGGCGAACGGCGGCATCCACCGTCTCGTCAAATTTGACTCCCGCCATGGATACCACCATTTCCGTAGCCTCTTTCAGCGTATAACGCCTGGTCGGCTCGACCTTTTTCTTCGCAGCGATAATGCGTTTGCCTCGTCTTAACATGATCAAACCTCTTCTGTATTAACCTGCTATTTCTATTCCCATGGACCTTGCCGTGCCGGCAACAATTCTGACCGCGCCGTCAATATCAACGGCGTTCAGATCATTGAATTTCAGCTGCGCAATATCCCGAACCTGTTTGACCGTGACGGTTCCCACCTTTTCTCTTTTGGGGTCGGCGGCGCCCTTGGCAACCTTGGCCGCCTGCTTGAGCAGGACGGACGCGGGCGGTGTTTTGGTAATAAACGTAAACGAGCGGTCCGCGTACACCGTAATCACCACGGGGACAATCATGCCTTCCTGGTTTTGCGTCATCGCGTTGTAGGCCTTGCAGAATTCCATGATATTCACGCCGTGCTGGCCCAGAGCCGGCCCGATCGGAGGCGACGGAGTCGCCTTTCCCGCTTTGATCTGCAATTTAATGTTCGCAATCACTTTTTTTGCCATAATCATCACCTGCGCTGTAATTTTTTTTAGGCCTGTGCCTTACGCCGTGTCATTGCCTCATTTACGACCTATTGTCCCTGGGTGACCTGGATAAAATCCAGTTCCACCGGCGTCGGGCGACCGAAGATGCTCACAACCACCCGGAGTTTACTTTTTTCCGGCCGGACTTCGTCAATCACACCGTCAAAATTGGTGAAGGGTCCGTCGATAATCTTCACGTGGTCGCCGACGTCAAACTTGAATTTGGGCTTCGGTTTGAGCGTCCCTTCGTCAATCCGGATCTTGAGATTCTCAACATCTTTATCCGGAATCGGGGAAGGCTTGTCCTTGCTGCCGATAAAACCGGTCACCTTCGGCGTATTCTTGACAATATGCCAGTTTTCATCGCTCATTTCCATGCGCACCAGGATGTAACCGGGGAAAAATTTGCGCTTGGATGTTTTCTTTTCCCCGGAAATCAGCTCCACCACGTCTTCTTCGGGAATGAGAATGTCGGAGAAGGAAGCCTGAGCGCCGGCCAGTTCAATCCTTTCCTGAAGGCTCAACTTGACCTTGTTCTCAAATCCCGAATAGGTATGAACGACGTACCACTTAAAAGCCATGAAGTTACCTTAAAATAAATTTGACCAGTTTTGCAAGAATCAGGTCGATCACGCCCAGGTAAAAGGCTGAAATCGCGACGACCACCATGACCACTCCGGTGGAAGCCAGTGTCTGTTTCCGGGTCGGCCAAGTGACTTTTTTCAACTCCGTCTTCGCCTGGGTGAGAAACTGTACCGCTCTGTCGAACAGCAACTTTAATTTTTCCATATCGTCGGCCTTTGCATTCGGGAAAAACTGGCAGGCCAGGAGGGACTTGAACCCCCAGCATCCGGATTTGGAGTCCGGCGCTCTATCCATTAGAGCTACTGGCCTGCGTCAATTCCCCGCTACTTGGTTTCTCTGTGCAGTTTGTGTCCGCGGCAAAACTTGCAGTATTTCTTCATTTCCAGACGGCTTTGCATGGTGCGCTTGTTTTTCGTCGTCGTGTAATTTCTCTGTTTGCATTCCGTACAGGCCAAAATAATGTTGTTTCTCATACGTCTCCTTCACTGGAGCCCACGACCAGGATCGAACTGGTGACCTCATCCTTACCAAGGATGTGCTCTACCGACTGAGCTACGTGGGCGCGGCGTTCCTTGTCCGTCAGCGCCAAAAAGCAACCTGGAGCGGGAAACGGGATTCGAACCCGCGACCCTCAGCTTGGAAGGCTGACGCTCTAGCCCCTGAGCTACTCCCGCTTATTTCAAAAAACTGGTGGAGGGGGGAGGATTTGAACCTCCGTAGGCTCCGCCGGCAGATTTACAGTCTGCTCCCTTTGGCCGCTCGGGAACCCCTCCGGGTATGTTGCTCATCTGGAGCTGGCGATGGGACTCGAACCCGCAACCTGCTGATTACAAATCAGCTGCTCTACCGATTGAGCTACGCCAGCAAACCATTTAAATCATTACGTTTTCACACAAATCAGTTGTTATTTTGAACGCAAAAAAGCGACTACACTGCTTCGTGCGAATTGAGGACATTAATTTTTATACCTGCTTTTGTCAAGTAAATTTTTAAATTACCTGGAAAAATCTTCCGGCGAAGGAATCGGGTGAATTTAATCCGCATCGCTGAAATAATTCGCGGAGAAGATATAAATCTCCGTTTCCTTGTCTTTCCACGCCTTATGGGGCAGGCCCGCTTTAAAGCACGTCTCCCTAAGAAACGTTTCCCGGTCCCATCCGCACTCGGTCGCCACCTGCGGCAGGAGCAAACCGGAATTATAGCCCCTGACGATGTAAAGACCGTGTTTACCCACCTCAATTTCATCAATGTTCTGAATCTTCTGCAGAGGGCTCAACACCGATATTTCATATCGTAAATCCCTTATTTCCTCGCTCTTGACGGAAGGAAAACGCGGATCATGAAAAGCCGCGGCAACCGCCATTTCCTGCACCGTATCTCCCAGAGGTTTAACCGCCTTGATGTATCCGATGCAGCCGCGGAGATGTCCCCTTTTCTTCAAGGTGACAAACGCGCCTCTTTTTTCCTTCAGGATGGGCAAATCCAGCGATAGCCTGGGCAAGTCGCGGTTCCCGACTTTGGCGATGACCGCCCTTTTGGCAATTTCCAAAAGCGTCGTTTTTTCCTGATCTGTCAGCTCCATATTAACCTCTTTTTTCATTGGTAATAAACGGCTGCGGCATAGCCGACCACGGATTGAAGATCCCCTGTCGCTTCTCCGGAATGGGCGTATTTCAAAAGCAGCGAATGAGAAGCGCCCAGCCCTCTGGCGGCCATCATGGTTACCGCCATCGGCCCTCCGCCGCAGGCTTCTGTTTGACCGCGCGCCAGATCCTCCAGAAGACCTTCAGCATCGTTGTCCCGCACGTGCTTAAGCGTTGCGCCATCCAGCGCTCTTGCTTTTTCATCCTCATGAAAATGCGACAGATCGCTGCTGGCGACAACCAGCAAACGCCGGTTTTTACCTGCCTGAACGATCACTTTCGCCAGCTTCCGGCAGGTTGCGGCGTCCTGATCCCCCATCACGAGCGGAACAAAAGAGAAATCGCCCAGCGCCATCTGCAAAAAAGGAAGTTGAATTTCCAGGGAATGCTCGTGGGCGTGAGCCGCCGGGAAATCGACGAGAATCCCGCTCGCGCGCGTCATTTCTTGCGCCAGTTTTTCATGGACCGGCACATGGCCCAGGGGGGTTTCAAAAGCCCCGCTGCCCCACACGGAAACCCCCGGAAAGGCGACCCTGTGGCTCGGACCGATCAAAACCACCCCATCGTAATTTTTTCCCCGGACCAGTTGGTAAGCATAGGCCGCCACTTGGCCGGAATACCGGTAGCCGGCATGAGGCGCAATCAGGCCGACCACCTCTCCGGAAAGCCCCCGGTCGGGGACATTGCGGAAATATTCGGCAATGTCCCGCTTCAACACCGGCGGATCGCCTGGATACCAGGAACCGGCAATAACGGATTTTCGCACATTATCCATTCGCCTGCCTCTTTTACTTTAAACGCCAGATCGTCCCCTGCTCACTGTCCAGAACGTCAACGCCGAGCAGAGCCAGCTCGTTTCTCAATGCATCTGCCTCCTGCCACAGGCCGGCTTGCCTGGCTTTTTCTCTTTTCTGAATCAGTTCGTTGACCTTCCAATCGTCAATTTGTTGTTTGAAATCCATTATCAGCAGGACATCATTGATTTTTTGCAGCGCCTCAAGAATCTTGCGGGCGTCTTCCCCGCTGATCCCCCCGCCAGCCAGAGGCGCGTTGACTGAACCGATAAATTCAAAAAGCGCCGCCAGTGCGGCGGAGATATTGAGGTCATCGTCCAGGGCATGCTCAAAGGCGTGGTTAACATTATAAATCAACTGGTCCGCCTCCGGAAAATTCGGAGCGGTGTTTCGGATCGTCTGCAACCGGGAAATGAAGGTGTCCATTTTCCTGACGGTGTTTCGGGCCATTTGCAGAGCATTTGCCGAATAGCTGATCGGCTTGCGGTAATTCATGCCCAGCAGGAAAAAACGGACATCCCTGCCGCCGTACCCGCTTTGCCTGAGGTCATCCATCGTTACGATATTGTTCAATGACCGGGACATTTTTCGACCGTCCACCAGGATCAGTTCTGTCCCGATCCAGTGTTTTGCGCCGCTGTGTCCAAAGCAGGCCTTGTTGATCGCGATCAGATTCTCGCAGTGGGGAAAGGTTTCATCCGCTCCGCTGATATGGATGTCATAGGCCGTTCCCAGATATTTCCGGGAAATGGACGCGCATTCCAGATGCCAGCCCGGCCGGACATTGCCCCACTTCGTCTTGGAATAAATCCCCCTTTTCAGCTCTCCCAGGCTGGCCCTTTTCAAAAGCGCGAAGTCTGCTGGAGAGTCCTTTTCGTAATCATCCAGATCGACCGACCGGCCTGTCCTGGTTTTGGCCAGATCAATATTGGACAGACTGCCGTAGTCTCCCAGTTTGGAAATGTCGAAATAAACGGAGTGCAGCTTCTCGTAGGCGTATCCGCGATCGACCAGCTTTTCAACGATCTTGAGCGTGGCATCGACATCTTCGGAGGCTCTCACGTAGATATTGTCCGGACGGATCTGCAAAAACCGGGCATCCTCCAGAAAAATCCGCAAATATTTATCGGAATAATCCGCGAGGTTCATGCCCGCCTTTTCCGACCCCTTGAGAGACTTGTCGCTGCAATCCACGATATCGACGACATGTTTGACGGCGTACCCTTTGAAGGTCAGGTAGCGGCACAGCAGATCGGACACCACCAAACGCCGGTAATTTCCCAGATGAGGAGCGTCATGAACGGTCGGGCCGCATGTGCGCAGCCGCACCTCCTCCGGCTGCAACGGACGGAAAAGTGTTTTCCGGCGCTTGATCGCGTTGTAAAAACTGATCGTCGCCAGTTCTTCTTTGACCGCGAACAATTCCGTGCTCAGGTAGCGCTCCCCGCTGTCCGGGAAAATGACCACGATCGTCCCTTCTTCCTGTTGACGGGACTTCCCGGCTGCGACAAACATGGCCGCGCCGGAGCTCATGCCGGCTAGGATGCCTTCTTCCCGGGCCAGTCGGCGCGACATTTCAAAAGCGTCTTCATCCAGGATATTCACCTTTTCATCCAGGAGCTTCTTGTCATAGATCCCCGGACGGTAGGACTCGCGCATGTTTTTGAGGCCCTGTATCTTATGCTGCAGGTAAGGCTCAACGCCGATGATCTGAATGCGCGGATTGAGTTCCTTGAGTCTTTGCGCAATGCCCATCGCGGTCCCGGTGGTCCCAAGCGTGACCACCACCGAGGAGACGCGACCTTCCGTCTGATCCCAGATTTCCTGCGCCGTGCCGAAATAATGGGCGGAGATGTTATCGGGGTTGTTGAATTGATCGGTGCCGAAGTACTTTTCCGGATTTTCCCTAAGCATCCGGTAGGCTACCTCGATGGCCCCGTCCGTCCCCTGCGCCGCGGGGGTAAAAATCAGTTCGGCGCCCAGCGCCCGCAGAATCTTTTTGCGCTCCTCACTGGCCGCTTCGGACATCGTCAGGCACAGCTTGTAGCCTTTCGCCGCGGCTACCATAGCCAGTCCGATGCCGGTATTGCCGCTGGTTGCCTCCAGAATCACCTTCCCGGGTTTCAAATCACCCCTTTTTTCGGCGTTTTCGATCATGCTGAGCGCGGTACGGTCCTTAATGGATCCCCCGGGATTCGCGGACTCCAGCTTGGCCAGAATCGTGACCTTTTTATTCGGGTTCAGCTTCGAGATTTCCACCAGCGGCGTGTTGCCGATGCGATCAATAATGCTTTTATACAAGTTCATCATCACTATACGCTCCGTTCGTCAATCCTTCATCATTCCTTTTCGAAACAAGGATTGCGCAGGGGCCGGTAAAGTCATCCTGGAGGATATACGGGTCAGCTGTCCATTTTGGGCAGAGAAATTTTCATAAACGAAACCCCTTCTTCTTTCAAGATCGTTTCTTCCCGGGGGGTCGTCGTTCCCTTGATGTTGCGCCTCTTTTCATCGCCCGCATGGATTTTCAGCGCAACTTCGGCAAATTTGTTTCCGACGTCTTCAAAATTGTTTTCAATGTGCCGGCGCAACGACTCCATAATCTGCCGCGCAGAGACACTCTGACCCTCTTTGTTCCGGGGCGGTTTTGAGTCCTTTCCCATAATCGTCAGGGAAGAAGGCGCGATTTCCACACTGGAGCTGTTGCAGACGGGACAGCAAACCAGGCCCCCGGCATTCTGTTCTATCCAGGCCTGGCGGTCTTTAAACCAGCCTTCAAAGATATGGCCGTTTTCACATTTGATGTCGTAAATAATCACAAGTCGGGCGCTTTCTTTGAGCTGAAAACGGTTGACATCCGCTGGACATAAAAACATGTGGACATTTCGTGATAAATTCTATAACGTCGCTTTCCGTGTCGGGATGTGGCCCAGCTTGGTAGGGCACTGCGTTCGGGACGCAGGAGTCGCGCGTTCAAATCGCGCCATCCCGACCATTTTTTATCCCACAACCGACGCCATTTTAAAGATCGGCAGATACATGGCGATAATCATGCCGCCGCAGACGCCGCCCAGAAAAACCATCATCAAAGGCTCAATCATCGCGGTCATGCCCTTCACCGCCGCATCCACTTCGTCATCGTAAAAGTCGGCAATTTTGTTGAGCATAATATCCAAAGCGCCGGTGGCCTCGCCAACGGCGATCATTTGCACCACCATCGGCGGGAAAACGCCGGAGGTCGACAGCGGTTCGGCAATGGACTGACCTTCGCTGATGGCTTGGCGCGTCTTGACGACCGCCGTTTCAATGACGACATTCCCGGCGGTCTTGCTGACGATATTCAATCCCTCCAGAATCGGAACACCGGAGCTCATCATCGTGGCCAGCGTTCTCGTAAATTTGGCGACGGCGACTTTCCTGAGCACATTACCGATCAGCGGCGCCTTCAGCAGCAGCACATCAATTGTCCAGTGGCCTTTTTCCGTTTTATAAAACATTTTCAGGCCGATCACAATCGCGGCAATGATCACCCCGAGCACCCACCAGTAATTCTGCATGAATTCGCTCATTCCCACGACCACCTGTGTCGGACCGGGAAGCTCACCGCCCATATCCGCAAACATCTTTTGGAAGGTGGGAATGACTTTCAACAGCAGCAGCGTCACCACGCCGGCGGCAATGCACAACACAGTAATGGGGTAGGTCATGGCGCTTTTGACGGCTGCTTTGAGTTTCATCGCATTTTCCAGATAATTGGAAAGGCGAGCCAGAACAATGTCCAGAATACCGCCCGCCTCGCCGGCGGCGATCAGGTTGACAAACAGGTCGTCAAAAACCTTCGGATGTTTTTTCAGCGCATCCGTCAGGCTTGTCCCCCCTTCGATTTCCTCCTTGATCGTCCGGAGGATTTTAGCAAACGCCTTATTCTCTTCCTGTTCGGCCAGAATGCCCAGGCATTGAATAAGCGGCAAACCGGCGTCGATCATCGTGGAGAAAATCCGGCAGAATACCACCACGTTTTTTTCTTCCACGCCTCCCTGAAGGAAAGGAATGTTTTCCAGAAGGTCTTTCGGTTTTGGCTTGACGGTTATGGATTTGAATCCCTGCCGCCGTAAAGCCGTGCGTACGACCGGCTCATCGGCGGCTTCCATCTCGCCTTTTTTGACCTCGCCCCTTTTCGTCGTTCCTTCCCAAAGGAAAACCGACATAAGTGTAAACATCCTTCCTTCTTGATCAGGCGCCATTTTTTTGTGGGTGCATCATAAACCATCTTCCGTGCGGTTTCAACCGGTTAAATTCAGAAACCTTCGCTGCCTGACCATTGCGCCATCACGTCCGGAGACCGGCCGGCTTCACCAGCCGCTGAAGCAGTATTTCGTATTGAATGATCCCTGCCGCCACAGCGACATTCAAAGAATCAAAATTCCCCGCCATCGGAATCGAAATGATAAAATCGCACTTCTTCCGGATCAGCGGCCGCAATCCTCTGGATTCGCTTCCCAAAACCAGGGCCACCGGCACACCAAAACTCTGTTCTCTGATGTTTTTCCCCCCGCGGGCATCCGCCCCATAAATCCAGAAACCTTTGTTTTTCAGATCATCGATTGTCCGGGACAGATTCGTCACGCGGGCAACCGGCAGGTGCTGGGCGCTGCCGGCCGACGACTTCATGACCGCGGGCGTGACGGACGCCGACCGGTCGGCCGGGATCACGACGCCGTTGGCGCCCAGACAATAGGCGCTGCGGATCACGGATCCCAGATTTTGCGGATCCAGAATGCCGTCAAGAATCAAAACCAGGTCCTGGAACAGGCGCGGGCTGCGGTTTTTCAACACGTCTTCCAGGTCGGCGTAGGCAAACGCGTCGCGAAAACCGGCAATACCCTGATGACCGGTCTGACCCGTCAATCCATCCAGACGTTGGCGGGGCACCCATTCGACGGGAATGTTCTTTTGCCTCGCCAAAGCCAGAATTTCCTGAAGCGGCGGACCGCTCCGGCCTTCGGCAATCAAAATTTTTTTCAAGGGGGTCGTGTCCCGGGAAAGGAGAACCTTGATGGGGTTGATGCCGTAAACTGCCTCCATGCTCCGCCTCCCGTCTGGTTGAGATAGAGTCATTCGCGGTTTCGGGCTTCCAAGCCGTCGGCAATCTCCCGGATGATCCGGCGGCAGGCCTCCAGCGGATCCTGAGCCTGCCGGATGGGTCTGCCCACGACAATGTAATCGGCGCCTGCCGAAATCGCTTCCAAGGCGCTGAGCGTTCTTTTTTGATCATCCGCCGCCTTTTCATCGGATGCGCGAATACCGGGCGTCACAATCAGAAAATCGTCACCCAGCGTCCGCCTCAGCGCGGAGATATCCCTGGGCGAAGCCACCACCCCCGACGCTCCGGCCTCACGGGCCATTTTCGCCAGATGCAGAACCAGTTCGCCTGCCGTTTTTTCAAAACCGACTTCCGTCAGATCCTGATCGTTCAAACTGGTCAGCACCGTCACGGCCAGCACGAAAGGACATCCAACGCCCCTCTTTTCGGCGCAGGCGGCCGCGGCCCGGACGGTTTCCCGAATCATCCTGCTTCCGCCGGATGCGTGCACATTGAACATCTCCACATTCAGCGCCACAGCAGCTTCACCGGCGCGGGCCACCGTGTTGGGAATATCGTGAAACTTGAGATCCAGAAACACCCGTCCGCCTTTTTGCCGGATGCGCTCCACGACGGCCGGTCCGGCGGACGTAAACAATTCCTTGCCGACTTTGAACAGGCCGACGCTGCCGGAAAGACGGTCAACCCAGGAAAGAGCCTCATCAGCGTCCGGCGCATCCAGCGCGAAGATCAGCCGGTCCTGGGGCCGCCTACTCGATATATTCTTCATCGCCGATAAACTCTGTGTTGTCCGGTATCGGTTTGAAATCTTCCTGTGTCCCGTTTAAAAATTCAGGATGGGCATAAACGACCTTCCCCCGGGCGATTTCCCGAAGCGCAAGAACAATCTCGCGGTTCTTGCTTTCCATCAACGGCTTGGACCCTTTCAGCAGCTGCCGCGCGCGCTTGGACGCCAGCGACACCAGACCGAACCGGGTTTTCGCCACAACGAGAGAATCTTCTATGGTAATTCTGGCCATGAATCAAACACCTCCTACACCTCTTTTTTAATCGATAAATATAAATGACGCATTGTGCCGCGTAAACGGCTTGTTTTGCACTTTTCCGCCTGGTAAATCGCGATCAACTGCCCCACAGCCGTGTCCAGATCTTCGTTTATGACGACGTAATCATACCACAAAACTTCTTCAAGTTCACTTGCGGCCTGGGCAAAACGTTTTTGGATCGCCTCCGGCGTCTCGTGCCCGCGCTTTTGCAGGCGTTTCAGGAGTTCGTCCAAAGAAGGGGGCAGCACAAAAACAAAGACGCCTTCCCGTAATTTTTTCTTCATTTCCTTTGCCCCGCGCGGTTCAATGTCGAGCAGCAGATCCTTCCCGCGAATGAGCGCATCCTCGAGCGTGCCGCCGGATGTCCCGTAAAGTTCCCCATAATTTTCCACCCATTCGACAAATTCGCCTTGGTCAATCCGGCGCTGAAATTCTTCGCGGGTAATAAAACGATAATCTTTTCCGTCGATCTCGTTAGGACGCGGTGCCCGCGACGTAAAGGAAACAGAGAATTCCATGTCCGGACAGGCCGCCAGCAACCGTCGGCAGATACTGCTTTTTCCCGACCCGGAGGGGGCGGACAAAACGATGCAAAGTCCTTTTTCCGTCATCCGTCTACTCAATATTCTGCGCCTGTTCGCGCAATTTACCCAGCTCGCTTTTCACCTCGATCACCCGGCGGGCAATTTCCACGTCGCTGCTCTTGGAACCGATCGTGTTGATTTCACGGTTCATTTCCTGAAGAAGAAAGTCGATTTTGCGGCCTTCGGCCTCATCGCTTGCGAGCAGTTCCTCAAGTTGACCGATATGGCTCTGCATACGAACGATCTCCTCCGTGATGTCGCACCTCTCCGCCAGGATGGCGATTTCCTGGGCCAGGCGGGCGGCATCCGGCTCGATCCCCTCCGTCAACTCCCTGATGCGCTCGCAAAGACGCTTCTGGTAATCCAACACGACCTGCGGCGCGCGCAGACGAACGGCTTCCATCGTTTCCCGGATCGCCTGAAGCCGGTTGTGCATATCGGAAAACAGGGCAATCCCTTCCTCCTGCCGCATATGGGCCAGCATCGACAAAGCTTCCTGCAAGGTCTGTTCAACCCGGCTCAAAAAAGCGGCCTCCAACTGCGTTTCCGCGGGCGGCGTAAAAATATCCCGAAAGCTGATCAGGTTCTGAAGGCTGACGGCTTCCCGAAAATCGAATTCATTTTTCAGACGGGTCAGCACATCCACGTAGCCGCGCGCAATCTCCAGATTCAGATTCACCCTCGAGGGTTCGTCGCTCTCGCCCTCCAGGCGGATGGAAACATCAATGCGGCCGCGCTTGAATTTTTCCCCGATTTTCTTCTTGTATTCCATCTCCAGCGGATAGAGGGCGGCGGGTGTCCGCAGAGCGATTTCCAGAAACCGGTGATTTACGGATTTGGCTTCCACCACAATGTTCCGGCCGTCGCAGATCGTTTCCACCCGGCCGTAACCGGTCATGCTTTTAATCATTTTCAAACCTTCCGCCGTTAAACGGCCCGCTGTTCGTCGCCTCGCATTTTCAGCTGCAACAGATAGCGGGACCGGATCGCCCCGAGCATCGTCCACAGCTTCTCGTTTGCATAATCCGGATACGTCCAGGGCAGGGAACAAAACTTTTTGGCCTGATAAATCAGGGTCAAATCCGCGTAAATCCCATCCCGCAAATAGGGCCGGTGCGTATAGCCTTTGCCCGTGGCCAGGATCAGATGGGCCTGCGACAGGTAACCGGGATCAATATTCACCTGCCGGCTGCTTCCCAAAAGCGTCCGGCCCTCGATTTCATTCGCGGCCAGCTTGATGTCCGGCAAATGTTCCGGCCGGATCAGCCCCTCCATCGACACAAAACGCCGGACCAGCGCCGGTCCCATTTCCGGCATATAATATGCCGTGTCATCAAAAGGAATCTGCGCGCTGACGTAGTCCGGCCGGCCGTACAGGTCGGACAACCGGCGGATCGCGTCGTTAATCAAGTTTCCCGCCGGCGCGAAAACACTGAAGATCAGCTTGACCGCCGCGGCCTGCGTCGGTTTGCTCATAACACGCCGATCAATTCTTCCTGCGACACGGTGGACGTTCCGACTTTGCCCACGACAATGCCCGCCGCGTGGTTGGCCAGCGCGGTGGCCTCTTTCAGGTTCGCCCGCGCGGCCAGGGACAGCGCGAGAACACCGATGACCGTGTCGCCGGCGCCCGTGACATCATAGACTTCCTTGGCCTGAGCCGGAAAGTGCGTATGGCGGATCCGGCGGCCCCGCTCAAAAAGACTCATGCCCTCTTCGCCGCGCGTTATCAGAAGCGCCTGAAAATCAAATTTGTTCAGAAGCGCCTCTCCCAGCTTCAGAAGATCATCCCCGTTGACCATTTCCATGCCGGCGGCGCGCTGGGCCTCATGATGGTTGGGCGTAAGGACATCAACGCCCGGGTAAATGCCGAAGTCGCTCGACTTCGGATCCACACATAGAAAAATTTTCGAGCCGGCGGCAATGGCCTTGATACCTTCCACCAGGTCCCGGGAAATCACGCCTTTGCTGTAATCGGAAATCACAATCGCTCCGATCTGATCGCGCAGGGACCTGACGTAGTCGAGAATACCGGCCGCGCTGGTGTTGTTAATCGCCATCCGGCTCTCATGATCAAAGCGGACCACCTGCTGTCCGTGGGCCACAATTCTTGTTTTGAGCGTGGTCGGCCTTTCCTTCTCCACCAGGATGCCCGCCGCGTCAATTTGCCTATCTTTCAATTGACGGATCAGACCTGCGCCGATGTCGTCCGCACCGATCACGCCGGCCACAAAAACCCGGCCGCCCATCGCGTAAATCGTATTGAGAACATTGGCGCTGCCGCCCAGCATCACGGAATCCTTTTGAACATCGACCACCGGAACCGGCGCTTCGGGAGATATGCGCGACACCCTGCCCCAGATGAAATGATCCACCATGACGTCCCCGACGACCAGCACACCGGAATTCGGATAATTCCTAATGATTTCCAATGCCTTATTTCTTGCGATTCCCCTCACCACCTGCCTGCCATGCTCCTCGTCAATGTCGCTTATTCATATCGTTGTTTCCGTTACGACTCATAAAAAAACTTTCTCCGAATACAAGACCCTGTGTAAAAAAGTGACGAAATGCTATTACCGGAAGCTGGATTTGTCAATGATTTTCGTTATTATTTTCTTCAGGACGCACTGGCTACCCCGAAAAAACTACTTCGTTGCGGAATTTCAAGAAATATGCAAGATTTCAGAACCTATTCATGGACAGGTTAGGGCGGCATTCAAAAACGGGAGGGATCAGCCCCATCGGCTGAACAATGCCCGGTTATAAGAAAACAAAGAAACCGTAAAGGACATTTATGGCAAAGACAGCGGCCCTCCTGGTAGACAACGAAGAAGATTTCCGCTTTATTTTCACCCGGCAGATCAAACGAATTTTTCCTGATTCGGAATTTGAGTTTTCTGAAGCCGCCGATGGCGAAGAGGCTCTGGAGCTGCTCCGGACAAGTCAAGCCTTCCATCATTATTCTGGACTACACGATGCATAAAATGAGCGGAACCGAGCGGCTCAGAACCATAGACCGTGAACATGACGGCCTCTCCGATGTTCCCCGCGTCGTGTTGAGCGGAGATATCGGAGAGGACGCCATTCGGGAAGTGAAAAGCCTGCGATGCGATTATATTGAAAAGATCATGAACACGAAAGTCTTTTATCAACACCTCTGTCTGTATCTTACGGAAAAACTGGGACTTTCCTGCAAGCCGACAATCCCGTGAAAAATTGCGCCGTCGAATTCCGTCGTGGAAAGGACGCCTGAATGCTCAAAAAATACAAGTTTTTACTGGCGGACAAGCTTCAGAACATCGCCTATTATCTGATTCGCGCATACAGCCGGACGTTCCGGCTTCGCGTGGAAAACGAAAAACCCTGGCTCGATCACCTGCGGGGCGGCGGTAAAATTCTTCTGTGCTGCTGGCATCAGCAGTTTTTTTCAGCCGTCCGCTACTTCAAAAATTATGCCCCCTATCATCCGGCGCTGATGATCAGCCAGAGCAAAGACGGCAATATCATCGCCCGCATTGCCGAGAAAACCGGCTGGCATACAGTGCGCGGCTCTTCGTCAAAAGACGGGGGCCCGGCGCTGAAGGATATGATATCTCACCTGTCGCGTTACGGTTTTGCCGGTCACATCCTGGACGGGCCAAGAGGGCCGGCGGGAGTGGTCAAAGCCGGCGTGATCCGCCTGGCCCAGGTTGAGGGAACTTTCGTAGTCCCCATTTACGCTACCGCGGATCGGGCTTGGTATTTCAAAAGCTGGGACCGCTTTATGCTGCCCAAACCCTTTGCCCGCGTGACCCTGCGGTATGGGGATATGCTGGATCTTGCTTCAAAGGAAGGCGAAGAAGCTTTCGAACGCCAAAGGCTGAGACTCCAGGAAATCATGCTGCCTGGCCTGCATGCCGACGTTTGATTCAACACAAACAGTCTGATTTGATAAAAAAAGCAGATGAACGCCTTTTTACTTCAATAAAACGGACCGGCGGCAATCGTTAGACCCGCCGCCGGTCCGGGGTGAAAATCCAGAGGGTAATTTACGGTGTCTTGAAATCGAACTTGTGGCACTGCGCGCAGTAGTTTTCCGATTTGGCATGCTGCTTGTGGCACAGATTGCAGTTCAGCTCCGTTCCGTAATGCGGGGACGTATGCGGATTGGTCGGCTTCACGTCTTTTGTTTTTTCCGCCAGATTGGCCGTCGGCCCGTGGCAGGCGACGCATTTCTCCATCGGCGGTTCTTCCGGCTGCTTGGTATCGCCGTGACAGGCTTCGCAGCTCACGCCGGAGAGCAGATGCGTGTGGCTGACGGGTAATTTTCCGATCAGGCTCATACTGTTCGCGGTGTGGCAGACCCGGCAGGCCTTCATGTCCATCGTCCTGGTGTCGGGATGCGTCTCCGGAAGCGCCTTTTTATCGACATGACAGGCAGCGCAGTCGCCCGGTTTGGCCTTGGATGGGACGAGCTTGGGCGCCGCCCAGAGTCCCGTGCTGACAATCACCAGTAAAACCGCGCCGAACAGGACCGCCGCGATTCTCAGATTTTTCTTCCTTTCCATACGATTTTCTCCTTGCCTCATAAAATCCGCGCGAACTCGCCCTCTCAACTCCAGGCTTTTTCCTTGGCTGCGTTTTTCCCCGCGATGCGGCCGAACACCAGACAGTCCGCCATCGCCACGCCGCCCAGACGCACGGCGCCGTGAACGCCGCCGGTCACCTCGCCCGCAGCGTAGAGACCGGGAATCGGTTTCATGTTAAAACCGATCACCTGAGCGTCTTTGTTAATGACCAAGCCGCCCATGGTGTGATGCACTTTCGGCCAGAGCCGCGCGGCATAGAAAGGCGCCTGAACGGTCGGTTTGGCGTCTTTGAAAATCATACAGCCGAGGTCGTCGTCTTTCTTTTTCTCCACAAACGAATTCCAGCGCTTGATTTCCGCCAGGAAAACGTCGGCCTTCATGTTGTAGGCTTTGGCGACATCTTCGAGCGAATCGAATTTCTTGATCGCTCCGGCTTCCAGACCCTTTTGCAGAGCGTTGGGGAACACCTGCTTGGGAACGGCGTAGGAATCCCCCATGATGATGACGGGTTCGCCGACGAGCAGAATGGCATCGGCTCTTTCCTTACGGTTTCCGGTTTCCTTGAAGAATCTTTTGCCGGTCTTGGGATTGATCATCGGGCCGTAGCCGACCAGCCGCTCGCAGAACAGCGGCACGAAGCCGAATCCCTTCTCGTCCGGGCTGGTCCAGGGTCCTAGCTGAATCCAGTCCATCTGGACATCCATTGCACCGCTCAGGCAGGCCGCCAGCAATGCCTCCCCGGTCGCGCCCGGCTGGTTGGTGGAAAACAGCTTGTCGGTAAGGCGCGGATCATGAATCTGGCGAAGCGCGATATCCTGAGAAAAGCCGCCGGAGCTCAAAACAACGGCCTTCTTCGCCTTGATGAAGGCGGTCTTGCCCGAGTTGTCGTCCGGAAACCGGTATCCCTTGCGCACTTCCATGCCGACAATGCGTCCCTCTTTATTGGAAAAGAACTTCACCAGCTTGGTGCGCATCTGCACTTTGACGCCGATTTCCCTGGCTTTGGCCAACTCTTTGTTGACCAGCTCCGAACCGGAGGCGTTGATCGTCTGGTTGGCCCGCTTGACGGAGTGCCCACCGTGAAAGTTCAGCCTTGTGTACTTGACGCCGAGATAGGATTCGCTCCACTCCAGCGCGTCTTTGGCGTTGTAAGCAACCGTTTTGGCCAGTTCCGGATGGTTGATATAAGCGCCTGCCCAAAGCATATCCTTCAGCATCAGTTCGGGGGAATCCTCCACGCCGTTTTCCTTCTGCAGCTTCGTCCCAGGCGCGCAAAAATCACCGCCGTTGATAATCGAATTACCGCCGTGCGTCGGCATCTTTTCTAGCACCAGCACGTCTTTGGCGCCGCCGTTCTTCGCTTCGATGGCCGCGGCCAGACCGGCAAAACCGCTGCCGATGACGACCACGTCATACGCTTCATCCCATTTTTTGGGCAGCGCGTCTGCCGCCCGGGCGTCTCCGGCCGTCATGGAAATTCCGGTGGAGGCCAGTCCGGCGACCACAGCCGCCCCGCCGGCCGTTTTTAAGAAATTTCGCCTGCTGATCGACTTTTTTTCAACGTCATCCTCTTTCATGGTTTTCCTCCTTCCATGTGATTGCGTTGCCGAATGTTTCTGAAAACACTTCACCAGCCATTAAGAATGCTGGCACAAGCCTCTCGCCAAAACAGAATGCGATTACCCTGTCAGCCAATGAAAATCGATGAAATGTAAAGATCGCACGGTGAATTCATACACCGGCCGGAGGAAATATGTCAATGGCAAATATCCCGAAGAAACGCCTTAATCTGCGCCTTTGCTCAAGGTGGAGTCCAGGCGCAAAGAAGGCCCGGAGGTAAACCTCCGGGCCTTCTTCGTCCATCTGATCTTTCGGATCAGGCCTGATGTTCGTGGGCGTCATTTTTCTTTTCTTCGCCCCAGACCACCAGCTTGCCTTCATGCTCCATCTCTTTAAACCACCCCGGATGCTGCTGCTTC